>OLID01000042.1_pt1 | contig 94036 bp, 83 predicted proteins | sample 1609361 | NCBI WGS metagenome assembly OLID01 (sample SAMN05416778, study PRJEB24817) | seawater metagenome | isolation source: Sea water | place: Canada:Atlantic | collected 2013-07
CGAGATTTCTGCCTGTCTCGTGGGCTCGGAGATGTGTATAAGAGACAGATGCGCGATAGTGATTTTACTTACTTCAGCAAAAATGGCTCTGCCTGTTCAAGATTATAAAGTATCAAATGGCTATTCAGTTAAATTTGAGAGTAAAGATCCTTCAGGAATTTTTGAAGAGTTAAAAGGTGATGTTTCGTTTGACAAGGATAATTTGTCGGATTCGCGTATGGATTTTGAAATTGATGTTGCGTCAATTAGTATGGGGAACGGAATGAAAAATAAAAAGTCAATGACAGCTGAATGGTTTGATCAAGCAAAATATCCGAAAATTACATTCGTTTCATCCAAGTTGGAAAAAGGAGACAACGGATATTACGTTCATGGCAATCTTACAATGAAAGGTACAAAACGCTACCGTAAAATTCCAATTGATATATCAAATACGAGTAATGGCATAAAAATAACTAGTACGTTTTGGGTAGAAAGGTCTTATTATAAAATAGGTAAATCAGGTGGAGGAGTTCCAGATAAAATGAAACTTACCGTATCAATTCCACTTTCAAAAAAATAAATTATGTTTAAAAGAGCACTATTTTTAGGAGTAACAGCAGGAATTCTTTCAGGTCTCGCATCGGCTATTTATGCAGAAGTTTTTTATTGGGCAAATGCATACATGGTTGACTTCTCTTCGTTTGTTGACACTGCTATGTTATTTGGGGCATGTATTTTTGGCTGCGTCTTAGCATCGTTGGGTTTTTGGTTGGCGGATAAATTGATGTCCAAAAATGGAAGAATTGTATTTAATTTTGTTTTCACAATTTTTTCATTTGTGAGTATTTTGGGAGCGTTCTCGGCAACGTTGCCTTTGGATATTGAGTTTCCCGAAATGTTTCCGAGCCTTGTAGTTCCGATGCACTTTTTTCCAGCATTAATTTGGTTCACACTGCAACCATTATTTATTAAATCTTAGATGAAAATTATTCTCAGCATATTTTGTGTTTCCCTTTTGATGTTTTCTTGTAAAAAGGACAAAACGTCTGCGTTCAGTTGTACGGATGAAATTTCTTTTTCTCAACAAGTTGAGCCGTTAATTAATATGAATTGTTCAATTAGTGGATGTCACGATGTTACAGCAGAAGGCGGGTATGAGTTTAAAGATCATGCTACAATAAGCGCTGCGGCAGATAAAATTGTATCTGCTATTCAACATCAATCTGGTACAACGCCAATGCCAATCGGATCGGATAAATTATCAGATTCAGCTATACGAATCGTTGTTTGTTGGAATTCGGGCGGGAAACTTGACAATTGATTTGGCTCTGTTGAAAAGCAATTTTTTATATATCATTTTTTTTATTGTTTTTGGGTTTGTCATTGTTTCGGCCCAGAAATCAAATAACGGTGTTTTTTCTGATGTTAAAATTACTGAAGTTCACAAAAATTCCGCTGGTTCGCCAGTAGCTAAAACAGGAGCACCAGGTGACGGGACGTGCGTTCAATGTCATGCCGGAAGTGTTTTGGCTGGAGATGCTCAGAATATATTAAAAGTATTTGAAGCAGGCAATGAGGTGAGTGCCTACATGCCGGGCGTAACATATCAGGTTTCCTTGTCATTGGCAACTGGAAATGTGAAAGAAGGATTTGGTTCAACAGCACTTTTGTCAAATAATACTGCAGCAGGATTAGTGCCAGGAACGGGTTTAGTTGGCACGCAAGTTTCAACTTCAGGTGGCCGAGATTATGTGACTCATCGAGTAGGTAGCTCGAATGAAGGAAACGTTTCATGGGATTGGGATTGGACTGCTCCAGATACCGAATCAGGTCCCGTAACCTTTTATGTTGCATCAAATAAAGCCAATGGAAACAACGCTAGTTCGGGAGATCAAATTTTTGTTTCACAACACGTAATACAAAGTGTTTTGGGTGTTGAAGAAAAATTAATTGAATTGCAATTTAGCACTGGATATTCCTCTTCGGACAATTTATTAAGTATTCGCTTCGCGGCATTGACGAACGAAAGCGCATTTATTAACTTGGTTGATTTAGCTGGAAAGAGTGTTTTTTCAAAGCCATTGGGAAATTCAAATATTGGAATGAACGAACATTCAATACAGTTGAATAAAAGTTTACATCACGGGACGTATATCGTTCAGTTATTCGTTGGGAACAAAGTCCGGACGAAAAAGATTGCACTTTAATAAAGCCGTTTTTCCACAATTTTCTTTACTTTTTTATACAATTGATGTGGCAAATAGGTGCGCCATTCTATCATGTCCATATCACCTCTAAGAATGAAATATTGGTCTATACCGGCTTGATTCATCTCAGATGTAACGTGTTCATGAAAATTAATCAGTGCCACCCATCCATCTTCAATATCATCAATCCATTCTTCATAGTAACAATCGTCCGAAGAATGAAAATTCAAAACATTTTCGCCAATTAATATAAACTTAGTGATGTCCATTTTTGTTAGCTCATCTACAATATCCCGTTTCAATGTCATGATATCGTTTTCAATTGCATCGTTCCATTCACCAATCATTTCAATTACGCAGTACGATTGTTCGTAATCAACGTAAATAATCTTAATAAATAAAGTCTCAGAACCAATTGAATCCCATTGCGGATGTATTAAAAAATTATACACGCGATTTTCGAATTCGAATTCACTGTATTCCCTGCCATAAAATGGTGAAGCGTCGTCTTCAGAGGCAATATATAGGTTACGCCAATGATAATATGGTTCTACTGCATGCATAATGCAAATGTATGTATTCAATAAAAAATAAATGGCATAATAAATGCATGAATTTTATCGTTAATTTTGAACCAATAATACATCCCAATTATGAAAAAATTCAACTCAATTTTAAAGATTACTGCTTTAGCGTTATTAACTGTTTTTTTAACGGCCTGTGGAAGCTCGAATTCTGGCACTGCTAAAGATGCGATTTCATCTTTTTTAGGACAAAACGAGAATGTTATGGCTTTTGGAAATGCTGACTTGAAAAGCGTTCTATCCAAAGCAGATTATAAAAATATTCCAAAACTAGGAAAGTTGTTGGGTTCAGAATTTGAAATTTTGGAAAAGGTTATTGACTTCAGTTCTCCGATGTATTACGCAATTGAGGGACCGTTGGACAGTAACGGTAATCCAGAAGCCACTTATGCATTCATCACTATAAAGGACAATGAAAAATTTATCGATGAATTAACTTCACGAGGTTTTGATGTGAATAAAACGGGAGATTTAAGCTATAGTGAGGATGGGGATTTTGCAATAGGAATGAAGAATAACATTGCAATTGTAGTCATTCAAAAGAAAGAGTTCAATGCCGAAAAGCTGATGGTTGACACGTTTGAAAAATCAGAAGGTGATTTATGTGGTGGGAAAACAGATGAGATATTAGCACAAACGGGTGATTTTGTTTTCGGAATGAATGTAGCTTCAGTCTATTCTAGCTCTAATACTGAACTGGAAAAATTAAGCGCCGAAAAGAAAAAAAGCTTAAAAGAGTTGGTTAAAGATTCGTACATCCAAACAGTCGTAAAGTTTGAAGATGGCGCTGCTATTATTGAAACAAAGAATCATTTTTCGGATGCACTTAAAGCCAAAATGTTTTTTAATAGTGACACGAAAGCTCCGGTTCTAAGAAAATTAGGGAAAGGAAATGCTCGTGTTGGTCTATCTACAAACATTGATATGAAAAAATTACAAGCCTTAATGGATGAATATTCACCAGGTGCAATAAGTGATTTGTTGGGAACTTTAGGTCGCGATGCTCAAATGGCACTAATGTTTACAGGTAGTGATTTATCAAAAGTGTTTACTGGAGAACTGGGAGTTGTAATGTTAGGTGATTTAGGTGCAAACGGTTCAATGATTCCTGCATTTAATGTGTTTTTAGGTTTGGAGAAACAAGGGAAAGAATTGGGCGAAATGGCGGCAGGAATGGTGCCAAGCGTCGCAGAATCTAAAGTTGATTCAGATGGGTTTAAAATCTACAGTAGTGCGGAGTATGCTTCCAATAACGGAGGATTGAAACTTCCAACTGGCTGTGAAAATTTTGGTAAATCAGGAATAAACGCTTTTGTTAATTTGGATGGTGTAAACTTCGATGATTTTGACTTAGAAGGAGGAGCAAATGTTATTCGGGTTATTAAATACATCACATTTGAATACAATAATGAGGGTGGAAAAATTTACATTAAAGCAAAGGAAGGTAAAGAGAACATTTTGAAGCAAGCCATGAAAGTAATGGTGAAAGAATTGGAATCTGAGATCAACAACATGGCGATATAACAATGGATAAGCGAAACGAACTAACCGAGGAAGAAAAGAGAGTTATTTTATATAAGGGCACAGAAGCTCCTTTTCGTGGAGAATACACAGATCATTTCGAAAAAGGACATTACGTGTGTAGACAATGTGAAGCACCTCTTTATCGCTCTGAATCGAAATTTCATTCTTCTTGTGGTTGGCCATCTTTCGACGATGAAATTGAAGGCGCTGTAAAGCGTGTATTAGATGCGGATGGAAGACGTGTAGAAATTGTTTGCGCGAACTGTGAAGGGCATCTGGGTCATGTGTTTGAAGGCGAACAATTCACTCCAAAAAACACGAGACATTGTGTGAACTCGATTTCAATGAAATTTGTCGGTTAAGGTCAAAGACATTGTTTGTGTTTCAAAGAAAACTTGAATCGTTCAAAAGAAAAGCTTAGTTATTCTAATTACGCAGTTTACAACAATTACTCTGCACACTTTAATACGTAATCGCTATCCGCATGTACTTTGTCGTGTAGAATTAATTGAGATGCAAGTGCTAATTGAGAATAGTTTTGAGAATTATTACCAAAAGATGCAGCGGTATTCTGCCACATTTCCTTAATGATTTCCATACTTCCTGTTTGAGGTGCAATTTTGTCAATTACGGCACTAACATTTCCTGCTCCAGCGTGATAAACGTGCAAGACAAATAGTCTAAACCAAATATCATCTTCCTTGTATTTCAGTCCACGATTATCCAATATACGTTTTGCTTCGGGAATGCAAACTCTTGAAATTAATCGAGATGCTCCGTATGCGCTTCTGTAAAAGTCTTCACGTTCATCTGTATATTTATTTACAGTTAAACCTTGAGCTCTAGCAACTGCAGGCATTAATTGAAATGGGCCATATGCTCCTGCTCGTGATTTTTTTAATTGACCTGGACTTTCAATTAATAATATGGCCTGAGCGTACCACGGATCAACATCGTAACTTTCGAATGCTTCAACGCCATCAGATAAGCTGTTGTAAACGACATCAAACTTGTAAAAATCATTTTTCCCCGAGGTAACAAATATACGTGCATCACTTGTCAATCCGTAACTAGCTCGAATACTATCTCTATAATTGTTTTTTTCAAGGTCTGATTGCGCATTCCAATCACGTAAACTCATTTTCGCAACAATTACTCTGGACTCAGCAATATTCACAAGACAAGAGTCTGGCGCTAAAGTCATAATCTGTTTCCAAAATTTAGGTTGTGGTAATTCTGCCCAACCTTCCGAAATGATATCATGCGCACTTAATATCGTGTTTTGCACATCGCCTTTTTTGACTTCAATTTTTTCCTCGTCCCATGAATTAAATGGTTGAGAATAAGATATTGAGGTTAAAAATAATAGACTTAATAGACTTAGCGTTTTTTGCATCACAGTTTAATTTAGAGAGGGTTCTTGCTAAACTAACGATATTTTAGGCTAGTTCGTTACACTTTTAGACGAACAATTCACAACAAATAGTTAAAAAACGATATTTTTACGACAAATGAACCTGATAAAACAGATTATTGGCTTTCCATTCATCATTTTGGTGAAAATTTATCAATGGATTATAAGCCCAATTTTTCCGCAAACGTGCAGATACACACCAACTTGCTCGACTTATATGATTGAAGCAATAAACAAACGCGGACCATTTGTCGGAATTTATTTAGGAGTGAAACGAATTATTCGTTGTAATCCTTGGGGTGGACATGGACATGATCCGGTTCCTTAGTTTTGTGTGCGTAGTTCTTTTATCGAGTGGAAAAATACCAATCCGTAACCAAACGCTAACATCAAGTGGAAAGGAACCATTCCTAAATCGCCATAAATTGCTCTATTAACGGCAGTGAATAAGAACAGAACAAAAAGAATACCTTCTCCAATATTGATAATTGAAAGGCTTTTCTTATCATATTTATTCCCTTTGAATTCACTCTTAACGTTAATGTTGAATTTTGGTGTTCGAACGAACGAACTTTTGATTCCCAAATATCCTTCTAATACTGCAACAGTGTTGTTTAAAGCTAATCCCATAGAAACCATTAGGAAAGTGAAAAAGCGAACTACGAATTTGAAGAAAGATTTTAGTGTATTTTCAGTTCTATCTCTGTACGAATTCCAATAGTAGTACATTAGAAATATCGTACTTATCAAGAAAATAACACCATATTGAATCACATAATTTAAATCAGAGAAACTATCCTTGATATGTAAAATAGGTAAGCTCAATAAAGAGATCATCAAGATGAAAATAAATACTGAAGAATTAAAAAGGTGAGACATCGCATGAATACGGTCTCCAAACTTTACACCTTTAGTTCGTATAATGCGTTTTCGCATTTTAATGAAGCATTCCGCACCGCCTTTCATCCATCTGTGCTGTTGACTTTTTAAAGCCGACATTGTAATTGGTAACTCAGCCGGAGCAATAACATCTTCCAAATATTGGAAACGCCAACCTTTCAATTGAGCACGGTAACTTAGATCTAAATCTTCTGTAAGAGTGTCATGCTCCCAACCACCTGCGTCTTCTATACATGTTTTTCTCCAAATTCCTCCTGTTCCATTAAAATTAATGAAATGACCAGATGCCGTTCGTCCACCTTGCTCAATAGCGAAGTGACCGTTCAACCCAAAAGCTTGTAATTCTGTTAATAGAGAGTAATCTTTATTTATATGTCCCCAACGTGTCTGAACGACTCCAACATTATCGTCTTGGAAATAAGGCATTGTTCGAATTAAGAAATCACTTTCTGGAACGAAATCTGCATCAAAAATGGCGATAAAATCACCTTCAACTTGATCCATTGCTGCGTCTAGAGCTCCAGCCTTGTATCCAGTTCTATCCGTTCTATGAACGTGCTGAATATTAATTCCTCTCGCTGCAATTTCAGCTACCTTTTTAGCAATTACATCTTTGGTTTCATCCGTTGAATCATCCAATACTTGAATTTGTAACTTATCTTTTGGGTAATCAAATTGTGCGGCTTGTTCAATAATTCTATCAGCAACGTATAACTCGTTAAACATCGGTAATTGAACAGTTACTTTTGGTGTTGTTTCCGCGTTGTAGATCGGTTTAACATCAGGTTGTGTTTTCTGTTTTCGTTTGTTTTTTACATAAGCTACAGCCAACGATAATTGCAAAATACTGTAGAATAACACCAAAACTAAACAAGCAAAATAGATGGCTAGAATAATTTTACTCATCAAATGCGACCAATAATGTTCCTTTCCAAAAGCGTCTCCCCAGTTCATCATCCATGAGACTTTAAGACTAACCGCGAAATCTAAGTTTGGTTTATGCGTTTCCGTTGCTTCAAAATTAAAAGGAGCTTTGATGTAATCACGGTCAGTGATAACTAGCTGATATTTACCAACAGGTAACTGCTTAAATGAAAATTTTCCTTCATCGTTGGTTTCAGTTACATATTTTTTATGAGTTCCGAGATGCTCAACTGTAAGTTCCAATTCTTCAACTGCTCGTTCTGTTCTTTCATCAATGATTGTTCCTCCAAAAGTTTGAACTTGTGCACTGCTTAAAAGCGTTGTAAACAAAAGGAAAAATGAGAATAAAAACTTAAGATTGGTCATAGTTGAACGATTAAAAGTCAAAATTAGTAGTGATTCAGTTTCTTCCAAAACACTTTTAATCGGCAAATATAATCTTTATTCCTGCAAATAGTATGATCGATGTTAATTTTCAACTCATAAATCAGGTTAACCGTTTTAGGAGATAAATGAACCAAATTCATTTTTAATTTCCATAAAAAAGGTCTGTTCAAAATGAACAGACCTCTAAAAAAAATCAGTTGAATTTTATTTCCAAACTCCTCTTTGGGAGAATGCTTCAATGCGGTTATTAATTCTTTTTGTTGGATCAATTGGTTTCAATTCCTTCAAGTAAGAACTAATTGCTTTTTTTACAAGTTTAAAGGCTTCATCATGATCTCTGTGTGCACCATTCGTTGGTTCTTTAATCACATCATCCACTAAGCCCAATTTTTTCATATCTGTCGAAGTCAATTTTAAAGCGTCAGCTGCTTGTTCTTTGAAATCCCAAGATCTCCATAAAATTGAAGAACAAGACTCTGGAGAAATAACTGAATACCAAGTATTTTCCATCATTACTACTTTGTCTCCAACACCGATTCCTAGTGCACCACCAGAAGCTCCTTCACCGATAATGATACAAATCACAGGAACTTTCAAACGCATCATTTCATATATATTACGCGCTATTGCTTCACCTTGTCCTCTTTCTTCAGCCTCCAATCCTGGAAAAGCACCTGGGGTATCAATAAAAGTAACGATTGGTTTGTTGAACTTTTCTGCAAGACGCATTAAACGTAAAGCTTTTCTGTATCCTTCTGGATTTGGCATCCCGAAGTTTCTGAATTGACGCATTTTGGTATTCACTCCCTTTTGTTGTCCAATGAACATGACTGTTTCACCATCTAACAAACCGAAACCACCAACCATTGCTTTATCATCTTTTACACCACGATCTCCATGTAATTCTTGAAATTGACCGTCTGTAATTGCATTAATATATGCAAGTGTATATGGTCTATCTGGATGACGTGATAATTGGACGCGTTGCCAAGGTGTTAACCCTGAAAAAATCTCTTTGGTTTTAGATTTCAACTTTTTTTCAAGTTCATCAATCTTATCCTGCATATCAACCTCCGTATTCTCTCCAATTTCTTGGGTTTGAATAATTTGATCTTCCAACTCTTTTAATGGTTCTTCAAAATCTAAATATGTTGCCATTTTAATTCTAATTTGAAAGGCGAAAGTTACAAAAATTGTTTACTTGTTCTAACTTTGTTCCATGATATTCTTTCCACCAGCAAAGATTAATTTGGGATTACGGGTTCTTGGCAAACGAGAAGATGGCTTTCATGAAATTGATTCGTGTATGGTAGCTATTCCATTTTTCGATGTGCTAGAAATCTTACATTCTGAAAGTTTTGAGTTCAAACAGACTGGATTACAAATAGATGGTGAACCTAATGGAAATTTGGTAGTACGAGCGTATGACTTGGTCGCATCGATTTACGATCTACCTCCAGTTTATATCCATTTGCAAAAACATATTCCAATGGGTGCTGGATTGGGAGGAGGTTCTGCCGATGCAACCTTTACAATTATTGGATTGAATGAGCTTTTCAATTTGAATTTAATGTCGATTGATATTCAAAATCTAGCCTCTCAATTGGGAAGTGATTGTGCATTTTTTGCATCTAGTAGCGCACAAATTGTAAGTGGAAGAGGTGAGGTGTTAACTCCATATTCAGTGGATTTGAAGAATATGTACTTGAAAATAGTAAATCCGGGTATTCACATTTCAACTCACGAGGCATTTTCGAATGTTAAATTGTCTTCATCTGAGAAATCAGTAAAAAATGTATTGGAACAACCGATAAAAAGTTGGAGTGCTGAATTGAAAAATGACTTTGAATCTTCAGTTATTGATCAATATCCAATATTGAGTGATATTAAAAGTAAGCTATATCAAGAAGGAGCAGTATACGCTAGTATGACAGGAAGTGGCTCAACTATGTTTGCGATATACGAATTCGAGCCTAAGCCTACTTTTGAGAATTATTTCGAGCGTATAATGAAGTTGTAATAATTTAAACCGAAATGGACTTAATTTACACTAGTTTTTAATCATTTTCTTTACAACAATTTCCCCGTTCTCTAATTGAATGTTCACGAAGTAAATTCCTGATGGATATAATGATGAATCAATACTAACTTTATTCGCATCTATCGCTAATGAATCAATGATTTTGCCTTCCAAATTTGTAAGCTGAACAAATTGAATTCGCTTTTCTACAGACGAGATTGTAAATGTATGCGATGTTGGATTTGGGTACAGGACAACCGTGTTTTCATAACTTGATTCAGTTAATGAAGCCGTGCTGTTGGGATCATGTTCAAAACGATAAACACCACCTAAATCTTGTCCAACATACAACTCTAAGTTTCCGTCATTGTTTAAATCATTAATCCAAAATGAACTATAGGCTTGCGTTTTTATATTTGCATAATTATCGGATATTAATGTAAACGATTCAGTTGGATCAAGGTTTCCATCTATACCTGTATAGAAATTACAACGGCCAGTTAAATCACCCAAGATCAATCTCGTTTCCCCATTATATCGAAAAAAATGTGGCGAAGGATATCCATCTGGATTTGCAGTTGAGACATCAATGTTTCCTAGGTTGGAGTTGGATAATTGAAATGATGGAGAGCTTGAGGTACCAATGTTTCTGTAATATACCAATTCGCCTGTTTTCTTACCAAGAATTAAATCCAAGAGACCATCGTTATTTAAGTCAAAAAGTTGAGGGAAACAATAAGAATTCACGGTTATTGTTTGGTTCAGGTTATCCTTATAATTTATTTGTCCTGATGCAAAAACTGCTCCTGAACCAGTTGACATGTTTTGAAAGTAAACTAATGTTCCATCTTCTCTTCCAATCAATAAATCCTGATCACCATCACCGTCAATATCTCCAAAAGTTGGTATACTTCGAAGACCATAATTAGCAAGGTTCAAATCCAAATAGTTGTCATCTATCAAGGTAAAAGCGGGAGAATTGGTTGTTCCCGTATTTCTGTAATAAGAAAGAACACTTTCTTTATCTAAAACATCTTTGTACTGGTAAAAATTACCAATTATCATATCTTCTAGTCCGTCTTCGTTAATATCAACAAATACGGGAACTGCGCCTGTTCCATGGTCAATCATGTCTTTTTGAAGAAAATTTTTCTCAGTGTATATAAAAGTAGGATTGTTAGTTGTTCCTAAGTTTTTGTAAAATAAAACACTTGTTCTATTTTCAGATACGTTTTTCGCATTTGGACAAACAATCAAATCTTTCACACCATCAAAGTCAACGTCTAAATAAAAGGATGCTGGAAACAGTTGCATGTTCGCAGGAATCGTATTGGATGGAAAGTTGTTGTCTTGACTGATCATTGGTGAATCCGTATTGGGTGCTGTGCCTCCATTTACTAAAAGTGTAAGATTTGTGTAAGAAACATCACCCAAAACTAAATCTAACACACCAGAATTATTACTGTCAAATGCCAAAATTGTGGAGCCTGCGTGCTTTGCAGCAATTTCTATAATTCCTCTTTCAGGATTTGCAATATTGCCTCCAACACACGGAGAGTTCGGATCATTTAATACAACCGAACTTGTATTTAGATCTTCAGAGAATTTTCCCCAACATTCATTTTTTACAATGAATTTCAATGAATCGGGAATACCGTATAATTCCATTGATTGATTTTGATGGTATTCAACGTGTTGACCACTAATATGAAAGGTGAGAACATCAATATCACCATCACCATCAACATCAATAATTGCCGGAATATCTGATGAACTTACATATAAGTTTGAATACCCGTTTGGATATTGTGAGTAAAGTAAATCGTCGAATAATTCCCATTGTAAACCGTCAACTACATTGCCCACGTTACGATAAACTGATAAACCTCCAATACCATACGTGAATAAATCTTTCCTTCCGTCGTTGTCAAAATCGACTAAAGTGGATCGATAGCGAATGTCTGAGGGAAAATATTGATCAGCGTTGTAAAGAAATTCGTAATGTCGATTGATTCCAGTACCTTCTTGTAAAAAAACACGAATATTGTTCGAGCTTCGATCAAATACATACAAATCTAAGTCACCATCAAAATCAAAATCAAAATCGGCAAACTGTGAGTAATTTAATCCGCCTGCCCAAGGGTTATTGATTGAATTCGAATTGACAGTAACAGGAATTGAAGGATTAAATTCAAAACTGAATTGCGCAAAAAGTCCAGAACTTACTAGAAAAAAAAGAAAGGTTAAGGAAATCCGCATAAAGAAAATTTAGTATTCTAATAATATAACGTTTCGAATGACGATTCGTTGGTCTTTTGCACAAAAATCGTAAATATTTACAGGAAAGATGTGCTAATCTTCAATTTTGGTGTTGAAAAGTAAAGTGTTTCCATCATCAAATCGTTTTATCGGAACAAAAGAGGTATCTAAAAGATGAACTAAAGAATCATTGATATAAAAGTAATTTGCTTTTGAATTGGGGTTAATTGTTTTGGAATACGGGAGCAGATTTAGTTTATCGTTGTTTTGTGTATAATAGTGAAATGATGGGTTAAACAACCAATGGGTTTCAATGGAATTTGTTTGGTTTGAACTGTGTTCCGCTATTTTTTGCATTACTTTAATTGTATGTGCATCATAATTCCATTCTCTTACTTGATACGGTGTAGCAGTATGAAATAAGTGGTGAATTCCAAAAAATGAGATGATTAACGCCATTAATCCTTTTATCCATTTTTGATGAATCGATTTGAAATGCACGTGCATTGAAATTAGCATCGTGATAAATAATGGGTAATAAAACAGTGCTGTTCTGCCATTTAGGTTGGGCGTGTTCATGAGTGCACATTGAAAAATATTAATCGAAATTACCATTCCCAAAACAATAGTGGAGACATATTCAGGCTTCTGTATTTCTTTTATTTTCTCTTTCGTTTTCAAAAAACGCACGAATAGAATCAGAAAGTGAATTAGGCTTAATATGAGAATAAAATAGGTGATAAAGTTCGTTGTTAGAAAAATTCGGCTATTGTATAGCGCATTGTACGTCGTTGATTTAATGGTCTCTTCAATAAATCCGTTGGATGTCCAAAATCGAAATTCATTATTGCCATTCATTTTTAGAATAGGCGTGATAATCAAAGCAAGAAATCCTATTGCGGATAGACCAAGAAACAAAAAGCTTTTAAGCGAAAAAGTATTTTTTTGTCTTTGAACATTGATAAAAAAACAAAGTGTCAATACACAAACTGTTAACCAGAAAATTAAGAGTGTAAAATTTGCATAACTCGCTAAGGTAGCTAGAACAAAAGCCATCCATATATGTTTGGAATTAGACTGATTGAAGCTTGTGATCAAATAACTTAAGGAAAGCAGCATCAAGCCAACTGACATCCCGTAACCACGACAAAGTCCAAAAAAGTCCAATAAATAAGGATTCATTAAAAACAAGAGGATTGCAGGAATAAAAAAAAGTGATTTTTGAGTTAAAATTGCTGTAAGAATGCGATAAATTCCAAACGAATAGAACGCAAATGAAAGTACATTTGGCAGACGAAGTATAATTTCATCAGTACCGAAAAGTGTAATCATTAACTTCGTGAGCAATGTGTTCAATATATGGTTGTTTGGAACAGAATCAGGATACATCATTATTTCCCAATAACTATATTTCGAATACGAAAAAACGGTAGTTACTTCGTCGTGGGTCATTGGAACAAACGAAGCTTTGAAAAAGATATAAATAAATACGGCAATCACTAAAATGAAAAACGCACTTAAATTAATCTTAGCCAATATTCCTTTATTCATTGAATTGAATTTACTAGAATGACAATATTACCTTAAAATTTGGAAATATTCATATGAATTTAGCATTCCAATAGTTTGTATATAATTTACCGCAAAGGGAAAGCAACTTATCGGAATTTGTATGGTCTTACTAGCAAATCAAATCAAATTAAATGAAAAATCAAATTTTGACTGTACTGACAGTTATTCTTATTTCTGCAACTTCGTTCTCTCAAGAAACAGCTAAGGTTTTATTTATAGGAAATAGTTATACTTATGTAAACGATTTGCCTTCAATGTTAAGTAATATTGCCGCTTCATTCGGTGATCAAGTAACTCATGATTCGCAAACCCCAGGTGGAACAACCTTTCAAGGTCACACACAGAATGCTGCGACTTGGACAAAAATAAATAGTCAAATTTGGGATTTTGTAGTTCTTCAAGCGCAAAGTCAAGAGCCATCTTTTCCTGATTCACAAGTAAACAGTAGTACAATTCCGTATGCAATGCAGTTGGCGGATAGCGTCTATGCGAATAACTTTTGTACAGAAGTGTTAATGTATATGACTTGGGGAAGAAAAAATGGAGATCCACAGTGGGGACCAATCTCAACTTTTGAAGGTATGAATGATCGGTTGCGTTCGGCTTATTTAAGAATAGCTGATTCCGTTCAGGGTTCAGTTTCACCAGTTGGAAGTGCTTGGAGATATGTACGAGAAAACTATCCAACAATTGAATTATACAATCCTGATGAATCACATCCAAGTGTTGCTGGTACATACTTAGCGGCTTGTACGTTTTACGCATCTATTTTTAGAAAAACACCAGTTGGATCAACATTTATTAGCTCATTAAGTCCAACAGACGCGGCTATTCTTCAGAATGCGGCTGCATTAACGGTTATGGATAGTTTAGATTTTTTCAATTTGCGACCAATAACAGAGCATACCCAAGCGAATTTTTCATATGTTCCAAATGATCCTGAAATACAGTTTGTAAATGAAAGTACAAAGGCATTGACATATTCTTGGGATTTTGGAGATGGAAATACATCAACTGCCAAAAATCCAACTCACACATTCAATTCAAATTCGACTTATACAGTTGAATTGATAGCTGAAAGTCCTTGTGATACAGATGTGATAACAACTCAAATTACGATAAATTTGGCAACACTTGAAGAGTCTATTCCAGAAGGAGTTCAACTTATTTCAATTGCTCCAGGTGTTTATTCAATACACTGCGATTCTGAGATTTCAAATGTTGATTTAGTATCATTGAACGGAAGCCACTTGACTGTAGATTCGCATATGGAGAACAGTCTGTTTATCGACCTAAGTTCATTCGAGAAAGGTCATTATTTCTTGAGGTTTGATTCAGGTAATGAACTGGTTTCGATGAGGTTAGTTAACATCTGATTGCTTCAACTGTTAATTGAAGTTAAATAAACGATGAGAAAATACGATTAGGAGATTGATGTGCGTTTGAAGATAAACCAAAATCAATTATCCTATGAAAGTTTTATTTGAAAATGTATTTTTTAAGATGGGAATGATTCTCGTCTTAATTCTCATTCTATTGATTCCTGCCGTAATGGTCCAGGATTTAATCCAAGAGCGAATGTCTAGGCAAGACGAAGCAATTGACGAAGTCAGCTCCAAGCACGCTGGAGACCAACTTTTTACCGGGCCGATACTGACAATTCCCTATTGGACTTCGAAACAAGTTAAAAATTCAGATGGTTCGTATAAAGAAATTCGCGAACAGCACTATTATCATGTTCTTCCTGAGGCGTTAAATGTGAACGGAACGGTTACTCCAGAAAAACGTCAAAGAGGAATTTTTGAAGTCGTGGTATATGGTTCAAAATTAAAAGTCGATGGTTTTTTTGATAGTTATGCTTTTGAAAGTGAAGGAATAACGGCAGAAAACATTGAACTGGAAAAAGCATTTGTGAGTATTGGAATTACCGATTTAAAAGGAATTACCGAACAAGTTGAATTTAAAATGAATGATTCTGTGGTTATGTTTAATCCAGGACTTATTTCATCTCAAGTCTTAAGTTCAGGTTTACATATTCGTTTTCCGTTGAAGGAAATGCCCAAAAAGATGGAGTTTTCATTTGATCTATCTCTAAATGGAAGTGAGCGATTAATTTTCACTCCAATTGGTAAAGTCACAAATGTAAAACTTGATTCAAAATGGACTGAGCCAAGTTTTGATGGGTCATTTTTACCTTCGAAACGCACTGTTTCTGACAAAGGATTCACTGCCAATTGGAAAGTATTACATTTAAACAGAAATTACCCACAAAGTTGGACGGACGATAAACATTCACTGTCAGGATCGAAATTCGGTGTAGATTTAAAGTTACCGGTTGATGTATATCAAAAATCAATGCGCGTTGCAAAGTATGCATTGCTGTTCATTGTATTAACGTATTTGGTTTTCTTCTTTGTAGAGATTCTTAACAAGATTTTAATTCATCCAATTCAGTATATTTTGGTCGGAATCGCTTTGGTATTATTTTATGTCTTAATGCTCGCTTTTAGTGAACAATTGTATTTTGATTTGGCTTACATTCTTGCAGCTTTAATGACAATTGGGCTTGTGTTTCTGTATTGCCGTTCCATTTTGAAATCTTGGGGGTTAGCAGCAATGACTGGAGCAATCTTGACAATTCTTTACGGATTCATTTTTGTGATTATTCAAATTCAAGATTACGCCTTATTGTTCGGAAGTTTGGGAATCTTTCTGATACTCGCTGTGACTATGTACTTTTCTAGAAAGGTAGATTGGTTTAGTGTTGGGGTGGAAGAAGAAACCAGTAAAGAATAAAAAGTAGATTTTTAAATGCAAAAAGTGCCTCTCAATTGGGTGGCACTTTTTTATTTTATTGTATCAAATAAATCAATTTGATCTTTTCGCACTTTTGCAAGGTGTTGAGTTGAATCTTCTTTATGTCTGTAACCAATCGGACAAACAAGAATTGGTGTTAGGTGCTTGTCTTTTAAGCTTAAAATTTCCGAGTAACGCTCTGGAATAAAGCCTTCCATTGGAGTAGAGTCAATCCGAAGAGTTGCGCACGTATGGAGTAATTGTCCCAAAGCAATATAAGCTTGTTTGCTTGCCCAAATTAATTTATCCTCACTAGACATTTCAGAAAACGTTTTCTTCATAAAGTTGCCATAGTTTTTAACTTGATCAGGATTGCTTTCTCTAGTCGAAATAATATTTTCTACATATTCGTCGACATGTTTGTCCGTTAAATCGTTATACGCACAAATGACGATGAGGTGGGAGGCGTCTAAAACTTGCTTTTGACCATATGAAGCTGGAACAAGCTGCTCCCGCAATGAAACGTTTTCGACAATCAGAAAATGATTGGGCTGTAATCCATAAGAACTAGCCGTTAATCGCAAAGATTCTTTAATAATTTCGATGTCTGAGGAAGAAATTTTTTTTGAAACATCGAATTGTTTCGTAGCATAGCGCCAATTTAAATCTTCAATTATTTTGTGCATCGTGACATTTTTAAACTACAAAGAACGCAAAATAATATCGAACACGTGAATAACTTTGTGGATAGAAAAATCGGTTTCATTAAAAATTGAGACCTTAAATACTGCAATTTTGTACTTATTAACCATCAAAACTATCAGATTATGGAAACTTTATTGAGCCTTGAAGAACAAATAGCAGAACTTACTGCGCAATTAACTGGAGACATGTTCTCGGATATGGATATCAAGGATAAAATTCACAATCTTGACATGCAATTAAAAGGAGTAAAGCCTACAGATAGCCATTTTGATTGTGTAGGTTGCGGTTCTTGATTACTTCTTAAAAAGACGTTTCAAGCTTTTTCCTTTCGCATAGTCTTGCGCCATTTTATCGTTTCTATCGGTTAAGCTCGCATTCGCTTTTTTACCTAAAAGATAACTTACAACTGTTGGTTTTTCGTGAATTGTCGCGATTATGAGCGATGTTTGCTTATCAAAGTTTAATTCTGAATCAATGTCGAATTTTACTTTTTCAATTAGCAATTCCATTATTATTGGATTTCCTTTTTCAGCAGCGAAAACCGCTATTTTATTAATTAATGAGGCTTGAATTGGAAGACCATTTGCACCTTTCAGGTGTGTGATTAATAGGTTTTCATTTTCGCTATTTAGCGCAGATTTTAAATCACTTTCAACCTCCATCGATTTTTTGTACAATTCGTTTTGATCAGATTTGGTCATGGCGCCTCTTTCTTTTAAGAAGTTGATAATCTCTTGATTCCCTTCTTTTTCAGCGTATTCCGCAACATTTCGATCAAAATAACCAATAGCATTTACGTCAGCTTTGTTATCAGCTAGAAATGTGACTAAGGTGAGACTTTCTTTTTTAATCGCTTTTATTAGAGGTGGTTCACCGAAATAACAGTTTTGGTTTACGTCTGCTCCTTTAGAAATTAAATAATGAACCAGTTCGAGGTCATTTGATTCTACAGCGTTGCACAGGAAAGAATCATCACGACTGTCAATCGCATTTATATCTGCACCGTTTTCAACCAAAAATTTTATTAATTCTTTGTCATCATTCCTTGGTCGATTGCCTTTTTTGTCTTTAACATCAATTGATGCCCCAAGTGCTTTTAGTCGAATAACTTCTTCGATATTTTCGTCATCAATTGCAATATACATCAGTGATTGCCCCGTTTCGTAATTGACGGTATTAATATTTGCTCCCTTGTCTAAGAACAATTGAACTACGTCCTTAGAAACTCTACCAACAGAATATTCAAATGCTGTTCTGTTCAAATCATCAGCTGAATTAATATCCGCTCCGGCATTTATTAGGTATTTAATTATGCTTGAATTGTTATTTAAACACGCTTCGATTAATAAGGTTTTATTTGATTTTGTTTTGTGATTAAGATTGGCTCCAGCAGAAATTAAGAAATCAAAAACTGCTGATGATCGACCTTTAGTCGAGTAAAATATAGCGGTTAATCCCTCCGTATTTTCCAGCTCAAGAGAAGCGCCGTTGGCGACTAAATAATTAACAACGTCCGTTTTGCCTTTTTCGCTTGCGATCATTAAAGGCGTTTCATTTTCATTATTTACACTATTAATACTTATTTTAAACTCATCGATACAGCGTTTTACGTTTTCTAAAATTCCAGAAGATGAGGCGATATGTAACAAAGACTGACCTTTTTCATCTTTTTGTAAGACATTCGCGCCATTTTTTATCGCAAAATCAACGACTTCTTTGTTGTTCGCTTGGAAGGAAAGCAACAGAATTAAGTCTTTTTCTTTTCCATTTTTAATGAGTGATTTGAGTAAATCGTTGTGATTGTTATAAATGGCATTATCAATTGCTTCAGTGAGAGAAACCCCATTTTCAATTAAAAAAAGAGCCATTTCTGTATTCTTATTTTCGGTAGCAAATTCAATTGCCGAGACATAATATTTAGAAAATAGTTTTCGTTTTCTTTTTTCACTTTCATTAACTGATGCTCCTTTCGCGACGAGCAATTTTACCAATTCTAAATTGTTATTTTCTGCTGCATAAATAACCGAGTGATAAAGACTGAATCCTTTATCAACAAGTAAAACAACTAATTCCTTATTGTTCTGTCGAATTGCATGATCAAGTCCATTTTTACCAGTCGCTCCTTTTGAGAGCAAGTAGTTTACAATAGCTATATCATTGGCCTTTATTGCCCATTCTATTGGTGTTTCTCTCCAATCACCTTCCTGATTTACATCACTTCCAGCTTCAATCAACTGCTTTACTAGTGTGAGATTTTTACTCTCTATAGCCGTTTTAAGAGGGTTTTTCTCATTTTCAAATCGCCCTTGACTTGAACTGAAAAAAGAAAGTAGTAACAGAAAAACAATTAAGAAATAGTTCATTTAACTAAAGTAATTAAATAAAATATAAAGGCAACAATAGGCAGTAATACAAGCCATCCCCATACATACTTAAACTTAATCTGGCTAGGAAAATGCCGCTTTACCACATCCAAATTCGAGTCATTCGATTTTGCCTTTAATTGAGTGTTACATTCTCCGCATGTTTTGTAATAGGTGCGCTTAGTTGGAAACAAAGCTAGACCGTATAATTTAAAATAAGCCTGTTCAACTTTGTAAACAGGCTTAGACTTTTTAGTGCAAATGCGACACTCTTCTGCTAAAACGTTATCGTAATAACCGATAATATCGATTTTTGAACTCCAAGATATCATTGTGTTTTATTGTCCGTGAAACGTTCTGAACTCTTTGCTCAACCCTTTACCTTTAGGCATCACGGAAGACCAATTTGTTCCGCCTGTACTCATTCGTAAAGTATGTTTACCTAAGAATCCTTTTATTTTGAACGTCTTTTTGTCTGCAATTTTATGAACGTATTTTTCATCATCCTCTAAAAGGGCAATCATAGATTTTTCTAAATCTTGGGGAGTCTCAGAATTCGCGATGATTTTTTGAACGCCATCTTCGATGCTAACACCATCAAAATATTGGTGCGTTTTAATTGTATTCAGAACTAAAAACATTCCAACAGATTTTTTAGGTACGTAGAAAACATAATCTTTGGTACTTACCAAGCAAACATCAATTTGCTTCATTGGTTGTTTTGAATTCAACATTAATCCACTTTCGTAGTATACGTAGTCTTGGTCTTTTGTCATTTTTATAAGTTTAGTTTTTCTAAAACTACAAAAAGAAACTAATTTTCACTGAAAATTTATGAGCGGATTATCAAAAAACGCTCTTAACAAAAAAATAACTTGAAATTATATTGCCAGATTATTCTTTCGATTACATTTGTTTCGTGATGAAGATTTTATTCAAATATCTAATTGTCGTTTACGTCCTTCTATTGGGTTCAAATTCAATGGCGAACACTTGTTCTGAGTTGAATCATACTCTTAATAGAAATCACACTTCAAATTCCTATATCCAAAAATCTGATCGTTTCATAGATACCTTTTTGTATGCAAATACAAAATCCGAAAACAATGAAAACTTATTAGCATTAGTAGAGAAAGAAGTTGATGACGACGAAACGGAATCACATAAAACTAAAATCACAAAGAAATTTCATTCTGTTTCTATTTTTAATTATCGCGATGCTACTATCGCAATCAGCGAAATTAACAATGGCATTTACGTTTATTCTCATTCTGAGGAGATTTTTAAATGTTGGTATAAGTTATACCAAGTTTTCCGTATTTGATTTTTTATACTTAGGCGATTAACAGTTTCGTCCTTTGTTAGTGTAATTTCTTGTACCCTCAATTTTCTGTATTTCAATTTTTTGTAATCAGAGAGCTCGAATGAGTTCAAGTAAGTTGTAAATCCAAGATTTAAAATCAGAAATCAAAATTAATTTTTTATGAAAAGAGTTGTTATGCTGGCATCCTTAATAGTTGCTGGTGTTTTCACAAGTTGCCAACCTGAGCACAAGGAGGCAGAAGAGAGTGTTAAATTTTTAGTTACAAGTCCTTTTCGGAAGGACACAGTCGTTACCAAAGAATATGTATGTCAAATTCATGCAATTAGCCACATAGAATTACGAGCACAAGAAAGGGGGTATCTTCAATCAATCTATATAGATGAAGGTCAACGGGTTAAAAAAGGGCAGTTATTGTTTCGAATTATGCCCAATTTGTTTGAGGCTGAGGTCATGGGAGCAAAAGCTGAGGTGCAAGTTGCTGAAATTGAGGTAGAAAACACGCTAGCCCTGTTTGAAAAAAAAGTAGTGTCAAAAACTGAGCTCGCTATGGCAAAAGCTAGATTGAGTAAGGCTAGAGCAGAATTAAAACTAGCTCAAACTCATCTCGATTTTACGGAGATTAGAGCACCGTTTGATGGAATTATTGATAAGTTCCATGTGCGTTTGGGAAGTTTGATAGAGGAAGGAGATTTGTTTACAAACTTATCTGATAATAGCACACTTTGGGTTTATTTTAATGTTCCTGAATCGGAGTATTTGGACTACATGGAACATTCTAAAAAAGACAATTTGAGTCAAGTTAAATTGAAAATGGCAAATGATGAATACTATTCTGAAACAGGTAAAGTCGAAACAATAGAAGCAGACTTTAATAATGAAACAGGAAATATTGCTTTTCGTGCGACTTTTAAAAATCCTAATGCATTGTTAAGACACGGTGAAACTGGTACAATTCAGGTAGAGTCTTCTTTGAAAAACGCACTCTTAATTCCACAAAAAGCAACATACGAAATTTTGGATCAAAAGTATGTTTTTGTAGTTGACAAGCACAATGTCGTCCATGCTAGAAATATTACTGTGGGAGCAGAATTGCCTCATTTATATGCTGTATCTAAAGGTCTCGCCCAAGGAGATAAGATTATTATCGAAGGAATTCGAAAAGTGAATGAGAATGATAAAATCAAATTCACTTTTGTTCAACCTAAAAAGGTGATTTCTAATTTGAAATTATACGCTGAATAAGAACGAGTTAAAAAAGAGAAATCATGTTTAGTAAAATAATTTACAGACCCGTTTTAGCCATTGTTATTTCGGTCGTAATAGTCTTCATGGGAATGTTGTCCATGAAACAATTACCTACAGCTCAATTTCCTGAGATTGCTCCAACAACCGTGAGTATATTCCTCGCTTTTCCTGGATCAAACGCGGATGTTTTAGTAAAATCTACTTTATCGAATCTAGAAAATGCCATAAATGGTGTTCAAGGAATGCGGTACATGGCAACCGATGCGACTAGTGCTGGTGAAGCAACATTGAATGTAGTGTTTGAGCCAGGAACTGATCCTAACCAAGCGGTAATTAGGGTTAAAACGCGTGTTGATCAAGTAATGCCGCTTTTACCTGAATTAGTGCAACGTGAAGGAGTGGTAATTACTCCGATCCAACCAAGTATGTTAATGTATGTCAATTTGTACAGCAAAGACAATAAGTTGGATGAGAAGTTCTTATATAATTATGCTAGTATTCAAATGCTTCCGGAAATAAGTAGAATCGACGGTATAGGTCGGTCAACTATTTTAGGAAGTAGAACTTACGCAATGCGTGTTTGGTTGAATCCAGAGCGCATGAGAGCATATAATATTGCTGTGGAGGAAGTTATGGAAGCTCTGGCTGAACAAAGTTTAATTGGTCGTCCAGGTCGTTTAGGACAAAGTTCAGGAATTGATGCTCAATCACTTGAATATGTTTTAACATATAAAGGCCAATATAACAAACCAGAAGAATACGAGCAAATTATCATTCGTGCTAATGCAGAAGGAGAGAGTATTCATTTAAAAGACATCGCTAAAGTTGAATTAGGAAGTGCATTTTTTGATATTTATTCAAATCTTGATGGACATCCTTCTGCGGCAATCGTTTTAAAACAGAATCTTGGAAGTAACGCAACAGAAGTAATCGAAAATGTGAAATTGAAGTTGGAAGAAATGAAAAAAACGTTTCCTCCAGGAGTCGATTACAAAATTAGTTATGATGTATCAAAATTTTTGGATGCTTCTATTGAGCAAGTCGTTCATACACTGAGAGATGCTTTCATTTTAGTTGCACTTGTTGTCTTCTTGTTTTTGGGGGATTTTAGATCGACTATTATTCCAATTATTGCTGTTCCAGTTTCTTTGATAGGTGCATTTTTTGTCATGCAAATGTTTGGTATGTCGATTAACTTAATTACTCTTTTTGCTTTGGTATTGGCCATAGGTATTGTTGTCGATGATGCAATTGTGGTTGTAGAAGCAGTACATGCAAAAATGGAAGAGGAACTTTTGTCACCATTCGAAGCAGTAAAAAGGGTAATGGGTGAAATCAGTGGGGCGATTATAGCGATTACTTTGGTCATGGTTTCAGTTTTTGTTCCGATAGCATTTATGTCAGGACCAGTTGGAACGTTTTATCGCCAATTCTCAATCACAATGGCAAGTTCAATTATTCTATCGGCAATTGTGGCATTAACACTTACTCCGGTACTTTGCGCTATGATTTTGAAAAACAATCACGGTAAACCACGAAAAAAATCACCAGTAAAAATGTTTATTGATTGGTTTAACAAGCGGTTTGATAAGTTAACAGGTCGTTATGTGGGACTTTTAAAATTAATAGTGAATAGAAGAATTGTTACAGTGCTTGTCCTTGTTATTTTTAGTATTGGTATTGTTGTTGAAAATAATATTTTACCTGGTGGTTTTATTCCAGGTGAAGATCAAGGGACAATTTATGCAATTATTCAAACTCCTCCAGGAGCAACATTAGAGCGAACGAATCAAGTTTCAAGAGAGCTTCAGAAGATTTGTGAAAAGGTAGAAGGAATCGAATCTGTTTCTTCTTTGGCTGGTTATGAAATTATGACCGAAGGACGGGGTTCCAATGCGGGTACATGTTTGATAAACCTCAAACCATGGGGCGAGCGCTCGAAAAATGTACATGAAATAATGGAAGAGTTGGAAGAAAAATCCAAGGATTTAGGCGCCGTTGTTGAATATTTCGAGCCTCCCGCGGTCCCTGGATTTGGATCTTCAGGTGGATTCTCTCTTCGAATGTTGGAGAAAAATGCATCCACGGATTATCAGGCTTTTGATCAAATAAACAAGGACTTTATGGCGGAGTTAAAAAAGAGAAAAGAACTTTCTGGTCTTTTCACCTTTTTCGCTGCAAATTATCCACAATATGAATTGGTCATAGACAATAAAGCGGCGATGCAAAAAGGCGTGTCAATCGGCAAGGCCATGGATAATTTAAATATCATGATTGGTTCAACCTATGAGCAAGGGTTTATTCGTTTTGGTCGTTTTTTCAAAGTGTACGTTCAATCTGGACCAGAATTTAGAAGAATGCCTACGGATATTCTCAATCTCTTTGTAAAAAATGATGCTGGTGAAATGGTTCCATATTCTGCCTTTATGAAGATGAAAAAAACGCAAGGACCAAATGAGATTACGAGATACAATATGTACAACTCTGCATCTATTAGAGGACTTCCAGCCAATGGGTATACAACGGCAGACGCGATTTCTGCAATCAAAGAAGTCGCTGATGAAAAACTTCCGAAAGGATATGACATTGCCTGGGAAGGTCTATCATACGATGAAGCGAAAAGAGGAAATGATTCAGTTTATGTGTTCATTGTGGTTTTAATATTCGTTTACCTCGTACTTGCTGCTCAATATGAAAGTTTTCTGTTGCCTTTAGCGGTTATTCTATCCTTACCAGTGGGTATTTTTGGTTCATTTTTGATGCTCAAAATGATGGGGCTTGCAAACGATATTTATGCGCAAGTGGGTATGATTATGCTGGTCGGATTACTCGGTAAAAACGCTGTTTTAATTGTTGAGTTTGCAGTGCACAAACGACGACAAGGTATGAGTGTTCTCGATGCTGCGATTGAAGGAGCAAAAGTTCGATTTAGACCTATTTTGATGACTTCGTTTGCTTTTGTTGCGGGATTAATTCCATTGGTGATGGCGCACGGAGCTGGTGCAATCGGGAATAGAACAATCGGAACTTCAGCTATGGGCGGAATGCTCCTGGGAACCTTGATTGGAGTAATTGTGATTCCTGGTTTGTATTACATTTTTGCACGAATGGCAGATGGCCGTACTTTGATCAAACACGAGGCGGATGAATCCTTGTCAGAAAGTTTTGTTCGACAAAGTGAACAGCAACAGGAAATCAAAACTGAATTAAATAGATTGCGAAGAATATTAAATGTTCTAACACGAAAACGCGATAAGTAATCGAAAAAATTAGAAGTTATGCTTAGAATTAAAATATATACGAGTTTGACGATTGTTCTTTTGGCAATTTCGTCATGTAAAGCACCCGATCTTGGGCGACAAGATGTCAATAAAAGTGTTCCTGCGAGTTATTCAAACGCGCAGGATTCAACCAACACAGTTGATTTAGGATGGAGGCAATTTTATAGTGATCCTTATTTAGTAGCGCTTATTGATTCGGCCTTGGCACACAATCAAGAGTTGAATATTGTTTTACAAGAAATGGCAGTGTCTCAAAATGAAATTATGGCCAAAAAAGGCGAGATTTTGCCAAGTCTTGGTGTAAATGTCGGTGCAGGAGTTGATAAAGCCGGTCGTTATACTCCTCAAGGAGCTATGGAAGCAACAACCGAAATAGAACCTGGAAAGGAAATGCCTGAGCCCGTTCCGGATTTTATTATAGGATTTAAGGCATCTTGGGAGGTAGATATTTGGCGACAATTGAGAAATGGTCGAGACGCAGCAGCAAAACGGTTTTTGGCTTCTTATGAAGGGAAAAATTACTTGGTGACGAATTTAGTTGCGGAAATTGCAGAATCATATTATAATTTGTTGGCTCATGATAATCACTTGGCAATCGTAAATAGAAATATCGAGATCCAAAACAATGCCTTAGAAATTGTTAAGGCTCAAAAGGAATCTGCGAAAGTCACAGAATTGGCAGTTAAACGATTTGAAGCAGAAGTGTACAAAACCAAAAGCTTACAATATCTAGTTCAGCAAGAGATTGTGGAAGCGGAAAATAGGATTAATTATTTAGTTGGTCGTTTTCCTCAACGTGTTGAAAGGTCTTCTGTAGAAATCATCGAGATTGAACCGATGAACATACTGGAAGGAGTGCCAATACAATTGTTAGACAATCGTCCAGACATTAGGAGGGCGGAAAATGAGCTCGAAGCGAGTAAGTTGGACATAAAAATAGCAAAAGCGGATTTCTATCCTAAACTCGAATTAGGAGCACGATTTGGAGTGAATGCCTTTAATCCAAGCTATATTATTCGACCGCAATCAATTATTTACAATGTAGTAGGTGAATTGGTGGCTCCGTTACTCAATCGAAAAGCTATAAAAGCAAATTTTTATAGTGCAAACTCTAAACAAATACAGGCAATGTACAATTATGAGCAAACGTTGCTAAACGCTTACATTGAAGTAGCGAATGAGTTGTCTAAAATTGATAATCTCGGTAACGTGTATGAGCTCAAATTAAAACAAGTGAATGCACTGTCTGAATCTATTCGTATTTCTGGTGATTTGTTCATGTCGGCAAGGGCAGATTATATGGAAGTCCTGATGACACAGCGAGATGTGTTGGAGGCGAAGTTTGAATTGGTAGATACTAAGAAAGAACAAATGATTGCCGCCATAAACGCATATCGTGCTCTCGGTGGCGGCTGGAAGTAGTGCAGTTGAAATCTATTTATTTTCTGATTTTAAATAGATTGAAAACAGAAACCCCACTTTACATAGGAAGAGTGGGGTTTTGTTTTTTAAGTTGTCACAATTACGAATTAACGCTTAATTAATTTTTTCACTTGTGACATTGTCTTTGTTTGGATTTTTAAATAGTACACACTATCGTCGTAATCCTTCATAGAAAATGAAGATGACTTTTCTGTCATTATTAGCTTTCCAGATAAGTCATAAACTTGAACAGAAATTAAATCTTCATCAGAAATTATGATGTTAACAATATCATTTGTGGGGTTCGGATAGATAATTAACTTATTCTGATTCATTGACATCTCATTTAATAAAACAGTTAGATCAGGCATATGAAATTCAATTAACGCCACTCCATTCGCTTGAAGATGAAACGTGAAAGTTGAATCAATCATGTTGATGTTTTCAGATTCAAAATAGTCATTTGGGTGAAGGTAATTTACTGCATCTGTTCTATTGTAACCTTGGCCGACCAGAGAATCGAACGAATAAATGATATTGTTATGGGTCGAATCAATACGTGTTTTAATTCCAGTATAATTTCCAACTATGCCGGGAAAATGTAATGTTATATCTCTTCCGTTTTGAAAGTAATTTTCTGAGGATTGATAAATCGGTATGCACGAGTTGATCGCAAGGGTGAGTGGATCACTTCCAGTTATTGTTATAAGTCCTTGGAAAATAGAATCAACTTTTCCGGGAGTAAATCCATTATTCAACAAGCTATCCGAATTTATGGTGTGATCGTAAAAAAGGCTAAATCCAGCTTCGACTGTTCCAGGAAGCGAATAATTGGAAACGAGTACCCGCAAAGTATCATTTTCGTAGGTAGAAATTGCGTTTAAATTTCGATAATCCGAATTGGAAACAGTGATAAGTTCACCCTCATTTTTTTCTAACAGAAGGAATGCTTTCCATGAAGGTTTATGTAAGGCTCCGTTACTCAATAAACCATAATCTCCATGGAACTCGGTCGCTCCGACTTCAAAATCTTGCCAGGCAGCGACTGTTTGTGCAGCAATGTTATGTTCTTTTAAGCACTGTGTATAGTTTATCATATAGGCTGGATCTAAAATTGATTCCCTATAACCTATTCCCAAATTCCATTCAGAAATAATAAATGGAACTATACCATGACCAGAATTAATTAGTTTTTGATTTAAATAATCCATTTCCATCCCGACAATGTGAAGATTAATTCCAAATTTGTGCCATGAAATAAAATCCAATTGTGCTCCCCAACTAACACAACTATCTATTACTTGGCCGATGATTGTGGAGTCCAATTTTTCAGTCGTTTGATAGCCTGGAGAATACGATGCGGTAAAGGAAGAGATAAAGCTAGAAACTGTGGGTCCTCCAACAAGAGCATTAGGGTGATTCGATTTTATAGCAAAAAAGGTATTCTTAAAAAACTCGAAATACTCAGAATCGGTGCCTTGCCAAAATGCTCCATCTGGTTCATTCCAGATTTCATAGTACGGATTTAAGCCCCATTGATTATTTAATTTATCCACTATGCTGTCCATTAAAGTATTCCATGTGGTATAGCTTGCAGGTGGAACAGCATGAAGGTGTGAAAAACCAGCTTCTACAGTAGTTGTGTCGCTAGACGAGCTTAGCCAAACGGGCATTTTTAAAATGGGCATTATTAATTTATCACAACGAGAATTTGCTAAAAGTATGTTAGGTTTTTGCACTTCAAGTTGAGACATTACGTCATTAATTGATGAAACGGTCCAATGATTTAAGGCAGATTCGATGTCAATTGTTCGGATAGAATTAAAATGAACTCCATTATTCAATAAATCATTTGTTGCATTCGCTGTTTTCGGAACTAAAAAAATTCCGGGTTGGTATATTTCTGGAAACTGCTCTGTTGCTTGTTGGTAGTTAATTGTAATTTCCTGAGCTTCGGTAATATGGCTGAAATGAACTATCGAAATAAAAAACAGGAGAAAATTTCTTAATATATACTGAAACATAATAGGTAGCTAATTATTAATGTGTTACCAAGGTAGTAAATTTGAAACAGAATACAGAATAAATTAAATCACTCAATAATTCTGAAAAACATTCCTTTTGGAGCTTGAAAAATTTGGTTTTATTCCTTTACAATTTTCATAATTTCACTATCTCCTTCTGATGTTCTTATTTTTAAAAAGTAAATCCCAGCAGGTGCACTAATATTAATACTTATAATGTTAGCTGAATTAAAGTTTTGAAATAGAATTTCTTTCCCTAAACTATTTATCAATGATGCAATTATTTCCGTTTTCATCATTCCCAAATCAACCTTGAAGCTTTCGTGTGTTGGGTTTGGATATGGTGTGAAATATTTAGACTTTCCTGAACAATCATTCGAACAATTGTAAGAAAATGAAGTTTGGGTATCTACACGACAAGCCAAAGTTGGCGACTATTACCTCTAAATGTATTATACAATTAAAAGATAGATTTACATTATTCCCACATTTTAGCACATATGTCTTCTCTTTATGAATTTGTATTTTCTCTTTATAGAATAGGTTATTCTCAAAATGTATAGTGATTTTACAAAAATGTAAAATGTCTTTACAAAAATGCAAAGTGTGTTTCCCTATATGGTATATGGTTTTCGTTATAAGTAGTCAATGCTTCTCATCATGCATGCTGAGCTTCTCTTACTGTTAATGTGCTTTACATCTTATGGTACGCAATTTGCATTTTTGTCAAGAAAAAGAGAAGTTATGGAAGCGATCAAGGTGAAAATCTACAACGCGTCTCCGCTGATGTACGATCTGTTGAAGGAGATTGCAAAAACGAGGGGAGAAAACTTCCCCTTTGAGTTTATTCAGTTTAACAATGCAAAAGATAATTTGCAGAGCGAAGCCGGTGCGGACGTTATACTAGCGGTGCTGGGTGAAAGGGCGACTGCGAATTGGAAGTTTGTTGCAGAATTGAAATCGGCTCAACCGAAAGTCCCTGTTTTGTTATTGGTGCGCTGTTGTTCGATGGAGACACTTCAAATGGCATTGAAATATCGTGTGGAAGGAATGGTAACGGAAGAACAAAGCCTTGAATCCTTATTGGATGTACTGCGGAAGTTGGCAAAAGGAGAAAAGTACTTCGACGCCGATGCAATGATTGAATTGACTGAGGAAGACCTTTCCGTGCTGGATCACGAACGAAAATTGTTGATTTTCATCGCACAGGAGAAAGATCGAAACGCGATTGCCAAGCAATTGAACATAGATGTGCGGACGGTAGATTTGCACTTGAACGCCCTGCGTTATAAGTTGGGAGTTTCAACTAATGTGGGCTTAGCGTTGTATGCGAAAAGAGTGGGGTTGGTGTAGGGATTAAAGGGAGCTTTATGTGTTTTAGTACGTGTTATAAGCCTATTTTAACTTATTAATGACCTTTTTTTCGAACTCTTCGATTATTTTTTCTTTGTCCTTTTTGCTTTCAGGACAACGATGTTCCGCTGAAATTAGGCTCAAGCCGGATGTGCTATCCGAAAATGCAATTATAGCAACGGATATGTCAATTTTATCAAAACAAAATGTTGATTTCATTTCTAAATTAAAGGTGTCAATATTGTTTCCTGCAGTGCTTAATTTTAGATTATTAGAAAGCCAATCAATTTTGTTTAATTCATCAATTAATATATCTCTTGAGTGTGGGTAAATATAATTTGAATTAATATCAACGTCAGATCTATAGCTAGTCGCTGCAAAAGCAAAGGCGGACAAAACAAATGGATAGCTAGGGTTTATATTGAAATGGACTAATTGGTTGTCGCTTGAGCTAAATTTATAAGCAATAGGTAAAATTAGCAGGGCAAAAAGGTCTGAGTAGTCAACTGTTCTATAGATGTTTAGTAAATCTAGACTATTCCAAATGTCTATTAATGTTTGACTGTACTGTGACTTCCAAAAAATGAATAGGATAGCAGTTATCCATGCTACAATTAACTTATGCTTGGGGAAAATAGTTGCCCAGAACACAAGAAAAACAAAAAGACCTGCAAAATCTGATAATTTTCCAGTCAACCAATTTCCAAATATATCCTTAAGCAAAAAGTCATTCAATAACAAGATAGACAGTCCAAAAACGAACCAAAAAGAGGTCAATATTTTAAAATTCTGTTTTATCATCTTAATGGCTTATAACGGTTTGCCGCTATGGAAGATAGGGCTTTTTCTCGAGTGTAATTGTAGCCCTATCTTTCATAGGTGGTGTATGGTTTTTTTTGTCAGTCGAACGAATTGGCGAAATTTGAGGATTTTGAAGATGCTTTCCAGAATCTATTGTTGGCCCTTCGTAGCCTATTAGATTCACGATTATTTTTCTTAGAAGCTTATCCATCAAAAAATAATTTTTTCGAGCTTCATTAGATTTACCGATATCTCCTGAATGAACTATTTTATGCCTAGAAATAAGTAGGTCTTCTACTTCTTTTGTTAATTCAATATTTGCGGCTTGAATTAGTTGACGAAACTTAAAATCGGTCTGTTTTCGTTTAGTATTATTTAAGTTTGAAAGTTTACTGTTTAGTAGATTGAAATTACCGCCCAGTGCTTTCTTATTTCTTTCTAAAACTTCCACTAATTCTTTATGAATTGGTTCATAAATCTCAGGGTCAATAATTGTAGTTTCTATGTCTTCAAAAGTTTCAGCATGTTTATTACTAAATCTTTCAAGAAGAATAGTTTGAATAAAAATTCTTTCCCCCATTGATGGAGCTTGTTCAGCATTATTCAAATAGAAAATAATTGTATTCAAGTCCAATAGGACATTCAGGTTTCGATATTTTTCGAAACAATTCAGAAATGCATTTGATACAATTCCATCCCCCTTATACCATGCATTGTTTATCGGTATATAATTGTTCCATCGATAAGGTTTATGATGTTGCGCACTATATATTTTTTTAATTTGAGCATCCAACTTGCCTCCGCTGTAGTATTGTCCATAATATTCTGCCCTTATATACACCGCCGCACCATTTAGAAAGGAAAGGTATTCAAGGAAATCAAGTTTAATGACTTCCCAAAAAGCATAAGGCATAGCAAGATATTGACTCTTTGGACTTTGGAATTCAATAATAGATTCTCCATCGTCATCTTTTCTTATGATAAACTGGTATGACCTGAAGTCTAGTTGAAATGTAACTTCGGTGTGATCCCACAACTTGTCACCTCCAACTTCGTCAGGACGAACTGGGCCATATGCCCTGGATGCCTTAATAAATGTGTGGCTGGTATGATGAATACGGAGGCCTTCCAGTTTAATGTATTTAATTGGATCCTTAACACTTTCTAATTCTGATTCTAAGTCATTGGAGGGTATGTTATGAATTTCTTTTTCAATTTTAATGTGATCAAAACAATAGAAATTCCCTTTGGATTTTCTAAAAGGTAAATTTTTCATTAAAATTTTGGACGCTGTAAATTTATATCCATCCTCAGTACTGCAGAATAATTTGTAATCATCCTGTTCAAATGCACCCTGATTGTTGTGATAAAACTCCTTAAGATTTAAAAATTCGTCAAAGTGTAGTTCGATATATAGGTTTCCCTCGTCATTATACACCAAACCCAACAGAAAATCAAGTTTTAATCCTTGATTAAAATCGATGTGTCCGCTTTTTAGCCGATAAATTGGGACTAGGTTTTCCATTTTAAATTACTTTTTCAGTTCGGGTATCACGCTATGGCTTTAATGAACCATAACGGTTCTGCACTAGGCAATGTGGCGCTTTCTAGAGTGTAATTGTGCGCCATTTTGCTTAGTGCATGTTATAGATATCTCATTTCTATTAAAACCCATCTGTTCTTCTTATCTTATCATCCTTTTTCACTTCCATCAATAATGCTGAGTCTTTGGTGTTGTAACGAATGGTAAGTTTAGAATCAAAATTCTCGCCTTCTATAATAAGTGTGATTGTGGATTTTTTAGTTTCCCAAAGAGTATATTCACTGTATTCACCGGTTTGAATAGCCATACCGATCTCATTAGCACCATCAAACAGATCTTTGCTTCGGTGCTTAGTAACTTTCTTTGGCTCACCATACTTAGAAGTCAAAATTTTCTGAATTTCTTTATATTTTGTGTAAAAATTATTCTCGTTTACGTAATCTTCTTCAAGAACATAAACTCCTTGATACAGTCTGTCCTGATTAAAATAATATAAGGCAAGAAAGTTGTCATTATTCAATTTAACTTGGTACGCAAGTGCATCTTCTCGGTCAACAGAAGGCTCAGTGCTTTGGCTTTTCTTAACTGTTTCTTTGTTGTCAAACCATTTAGAATCTCTGTAATTTACATCGAATTCTTTTAAGTTTTTCTCATAATTTTCTCTTGCAATTTTTCGTTCGTCACTGAGCCTCGAATCAATTGGAGAATAATAAGTTACAAAACAATCATAGGCATCAACAATGCCTTTGATTATAAGCGGGTTAAACTTCCAGATGTTTCTTTCACGAGATTTTCTCTCGAGCATACCCATTTCCATGTTTACTGCACTATCAAAGGCATTTTTAAGGTCAGAATCCAAGTAAAACCCTAGTCCCCACCATGTTTCTGTTTTGTTGTCAATAGTTTGATCATAGGTTTCAAATTCAATTAGTTGATCCAAATCAAATTCTTTACCATCAATAGTAAGGAAGATGTGATCAGTTAAGTATCTAGTTAAAAATTCTTCATTAAACCAAATGTTTAAAACAGGGCCTTTATCTTCATAAATGAAATTTTCTTTGTAGCTAAACATTAAAGTCACTACCGTATTCAAGGTGTTTACAATTCGGACAGGATTTGTGTAGATTTCATCCTTAAATGTTCTTTTGTTGATGGCAGATTTACAATCCTTATCAACTTCAATTTTTATGGCTTCTCGATTGTCTTGTGCTGAAATTGTTGTACAGCAGACCAACGTAGTGAATAAGAGGATTTTTTTCATTATTTATCTTTTACAGTGGATTTTTATTATCTATAACTAGTCGCTAAACGCCATTTGTTGATTAGCGGCTATATATTTATTGCCCCAAATTAATCAAAAAACCTTTGCAGACGCACAACTAGCCGATAATTACCGTTTGTAATTGATTGTAAATTGGATATTTACTGAATAGGTGCAAACATAAAAATAGTTACTTCATTTTTAAGTAATTGGTTTTCCCATTCAATAACTGGTTACTTTTCATAAGCTAAATCATACTTTAGCTAATGTGCCCTTAAAGCCTTGCGCCAGAAAAAATATGATGTATCGTGTCGCTTGGACCTGAATTCACTCCGGAAATGGTTTTGTAGTCTAAATAAAGACTGTCTTCAATCCAGTATAAGTCAGTAATTTGTGGACCGCCTTGCCATTGTGAATTTACTTTATAATACGTGTAAAAGGAACCGACAGAGTACGTTTTACCTTCTATGACAGGATTGAAACCCGACATTGTAACTGATACGGTGTCAATATAACTGACATCAATTGAATTTAAATATTCGTGTTTGATCATCTGTAGAATAAACATTCCCTCCAATTGACTTTTTAGTGGATGCTCATTATTTTCCGTACTTGCTAAAGTGGTTTTAGTACCGTTAAATGTTCTGTTTATAGCAGTGATTCCTCCGTCATATCGTTGGTCAAATGCTATTTGGTTGAAATTTGAAGAGAAATTTAGGTCAGCGTGGGTGTAAAATGGATTTCCATTGCTATAGCTTGTAGTTTGAGGAGTTACCAGGTTGAAAGAAGTGTTCTTGAAAGTTAATTGATTCGCAACGATATCAGTTGCTAATATCTGGTCCGATTCTGTAGTTGAAGTGAATTCGACGGCACTTGAATGTTGAATGCCATAGTAACTTCCTTTTAAATTTGAGTAATCGTATTCTACATTGGTACTTGTTGTAGGTTCTTTTTTCTCTTTTTTACAAGATGAGGTAAGGGTAATTAAAACAAGAGCTAATAAATAAATAGAGTATTTCATAGTTGTTAAACGTTTGTAATTGAATATGAGTTGGAAAATTCAATTCTGAAACTAGTATCTCGTTACTGCATAAACGCAAACATCAGAATATTTGCACCCATTTTTAATGCTTGGTCACGTTTGTTCTGTGCGTCGTTGTGGACTTCTTGGTTTTCCCAACCATCGCTTAAATCGGTTTCGTAAGTGTAGAGACAAACAATTCTTCCGTCAATGATAATTGCAAATGCTTGCGCGCGTTTACCGTCGTGTTCGTGTATTTTTGGTAATCCATTGAAATCGTATTTCTGATGAAACACAGGGTGATCAAACGGCAATTCAATCAATTCGTTGTTCGGGAAAATTTTCTTCAATTCAACGCGAATGAATTCATCCATTCCGTAATTGTCATCTATGTGCAAAAAGCCTCCTCCCTCAAGGTATGTGCGTAAATTGTTTGATTCCATCGACGAGAAAACAACGTTACCATGTCCTGTCATATGAACAAAAGGGTACAAGAACAAATCGGGGCTTCCAACTTCAACGTAGGGAACGTCCGTGCTAATTCCCATCGCTAAATTCTGATTACAGAACTTGATGAGGTTAGGAAGGGCAGTCGGGTTGGCGTAATAATCTCCGCCACCACTGTATTTCAAAACGGCTAATTGATAACTTCCCTGACTCCAACTAGCGAAGGAGAGGAGTAAACCGAGAATGAAAATCAACTTGTTCATTTTGTAATCAATTTTGCTTGCATACAGGCATAAAGCGCTGCCGTTTCTGTTCGTAAACGATTGGGACCTAAGGTAATTGTTTTATATCCGTTTTCCAATGCTTTTTCAATTTCCTTTTGTGAGAAATCTCCTTCTGGTCCAATTAATATGGGACAATTAGTCAATTCAAAAACGTCGGAAAAATCATTTTTTTCGTTTTCGTAGCAATGAGCAATGAGTCCGTTTGGATTTGCTTCAATGAAGTCGCTCAGTTTTTGCAATTCATTGATTTTTGGTAAAAACGTACGGTGTGATTGCTTCATGGCTGAAACTGCTTTTTTCACCAAACGATCGATGTTTATTTTCGCGCGCTCACCGTTATCACAATCAATCAACGAAATTTCGGTGATTCCAATTTCAGTGGCTTTTTCCACAAACCATTCTATGCGTTCCAATTGTTTCGTTGGACCAACCGCAACGTGGATCTCATGCTTTAAGGGATTTGCTTGATCGTTTGAAAGTACTTTCAATGCACAACGTTTTGGATGCGCATCTGTTATTTCACAGGTGAAATTGCCGCCTTTTCCATTTAGGAGTCCAATTTTATCACCATTGTCCATGCGCAATACCCGTACAATGTGCTTGGATTCTTCCTCAGAAAGCGTGTGCGTGGTTGCCGTTTGGGCGATATGTTCGTCGTAGAATAAACGCATCAGTGCATCAATCGGTAAATCATTTCTTTCATCAATTCTCCTTCTGTAAAAGTAGAATTTCCAATTCCCTTCGATTTCAAATCAAATTCGTGCAAAATTGCAATGTTCGCAGCAACTTTTTTTGGATTGTAAATTTTCGCAGAATTGGTTAACTGTCCTACTACAAAAGGATGAACTTTTAATGAAGATGCTAAAATATCACGCGATTGTCCTCCTAAAAAGTGAATTTTCATCAAGCGTGAAAAATGATTGAATAGGTTTGAAACTATGGGAACTAGTGACGTTGCTTTTGGGTTGTGAGTGAAGTAATCAACAATCACATTCGCTTTATGCACATCTCTAACAGCAATTGCATTGGTTAATTCAAAAACATTATAGTCTTTTGAAATCCCGATATTTTCTTCAATGTGTACTTCGTTGATTGTGGTTCCCTTTTCAAGCAGAATTTGCAATTTGTCAAGCTCATTGGAAATTTTCGATAAATCATTTCCTAAGAATTCAGCCAACAGCATATTTGCTTTTGGTGTTATTCCAAAACCTTTCGATTTTACGAAATCACTCATCCAATCGACTAGTTTATAGTCAGGAACTTTCTCTGAATTAAAAACCAGTCCATTTTTAGCAGCTGCTTTTAGTGCTTTCTTGCGTGAATCGTATTTTTTGTATTTGTAATTGACAACAAAAATCGTTTGATCTGAAGGCGATTCAAAATAGGGAAGAAGGTCTTCCATTCCTTTAAAATCTTGCGCTTCTTTCAATACAACTAAACGCCGTTCTGCCATCATTGGATATTCTTTCGCCTGGGAGATAATCGACAATGGTTCGGAATCTTTTCCGTAGGAAATGAATTGATTGAAGTCACGTTCGTGCTCTTCTAACGCATTTTCGACAATTGCATCTGTAATTGCATCAATATAATACGCTTCTTCTCCGTGAAGAAAATAGATCTTCTCGAATTTCTTCGCTTTAATATCTTTTATGATGCTCAGGTGATTCATTAGCTATGTTTCGTCCAGATTTGAACCAATTCAGTCAATGTCGCAACTCCTTTTTCCATGTCTTGAATACTTACATATTCGTGACGTGAATGTATCGCCATTTCACCTGTAAAGATGTTTGGACAAGGAAGTCCCATAAACGATAAGCGCGAACCGTCCGTTCCACCACGTATAATTGTCGGAAGCGGTTTTACGTTCGCTTGTTCCATTGCTTTAATCGCATAATCCGTTACAAAAGGAACATCTTTAATGATTTCCTTCATGTTGCGGTATTGCTCTTTTACTTCGAAAGAAGATTGTAGCGTTGGGTAGTTAGCCAAAGTAGCATTCAGAAGACCTTGTAAACGATCTTCGTATTCTTTTAATTTTGATGTGATGTGGTCACGAATAATGAATTGAATTGTTGTTTCTTCCATTCCACCATTGATAGCAACTGGATGAACAAATCCTTCTCGTCCACTCGTTGTTTCTGGCGACCAGCTGTCTTTTGGCAATGAAGCAATAAACTCAGAAGCCACTTTCATCGAGTTCACCATTTTACCTTTTGCATAACCTGGATGAGCAGCGATTCCTTCAATTTTAATGGTAACTGAATCCGCTGAAAAACTTTCATCTTCCAGAGAACCCAAAACTCCGCCGTCCAATGTATAACCAAAATCAGCGTTTAATTTCTCCATATCTAAATGCTCCACACCGCGACCAACTTCTTCGTCTGGTGTAAATAAAATACGAATAGTTGGGTGCGGAATGTCTGGATTGTTAATAATATGGTGTGCGAAATCCATAATGATTGCAATTCCCGCTTTATCATCAGCTCCTAACAATGTCAATCCACTTGCAGTGATTAAATCGTCTCCAATTTTTTCTTTCAGATAACTGTGCTTTTCAGTTGTAATTACTTGAGTTGTATCGTCTGGAAGTGTGATAGGATTGCCATCGTAATTTCTATGCACAATTGGTTTTACGTTTGTCCCGCTGCAATCTGGCGCTGTGTCCATGTGCGAACAAAAACAAATTGTTGGTAAATTTTCGTTTCCAGTATTATTAAGAATTGTCCCAAAAACATATCCCCATTCATCCATTTCAGCATCTTTGATTCCCATTTCGGTTAATTCTTTTACTAACTCGCGACCTAAATTCTTTTGAATTTCTGAAGAAGGAAATGAAGTTGAATTTGGATCTGCTGTGGTATCAATTTGAACGTATTTTACAAAGCGTTCTTCTACTGTGGATGTGTAATTTGTCATGAATTTTTGTTTAAACTCAAAAGTAAGCATTAATAAAAAAAGCTCCTACCTTTCGATAGAAGCTTTTTAAAAATTGTTATTTCCGGATTAGAAAATCTCTGCAGCCGAAAAGTGAAATTCACCTTCGATTTGAGCGTTTTCATCAGAATCAGAACCGTGAACAGCATTTTTAGCTTTCGATTCAGCGTATGATTTACGGATTGTTCCTTCAGCTGCTTCAGCTGGATCAGTCGCACCGATTAATGTTCTAAAGTCAGCAACAGCGTTATCTTTTTCTAAGATAGCAGCGATGATAGGACCAGAAGTCATGTACTCAACTAATTCCATGTAAAATGGACGTTCAGCGTGTACTTCGTAAAATTTCTTTGCTTGATCTTCTGATAAACGCGTGTATTTCATTGCTTTGATTGCAAATCCTGCATCAGTAATCATTTGAATAATGTTTCCAGCGTGACCGTTTTCTAATGCGTCAGGCTTAAGCATTGTGAATGTTCTATTCGTTGCCATTTTCTTGTGTTTTTTCTAAATTTTGGCGCAAAGTTAATGAATTAAGTTTGATGACCTCTATTTCTTTCTGTTTTAATGATTTCAAAATATTTAATAAAAGTTAAATTAACATAGTTGAAAAATTGTTAGATTTGTCTAACTTTTTAGTAAGAAGCATAAAAATGAAGAGTGTAATTGAATTTTTTGAGTCAATAGATCCTGTTTTAGCTGCGTTTTACGCGACAAGTTTTACGTGGGCATTGACTGCGGCTGGAGCGGCTTTGGTGTTTTTATTTAAAACGCTTCATCGCGGTATGCTTGATGGAATGCTTGGATTTACAGGTGGAGTAATGGTTGCAGCGAGTTTTTGGTCGCTATTAAATCCTGCAATTGAAATGTCTGAAACGCTATACCCAACAATGTCTTGGATGCCAGCTGCGGTAGGATTTTTTCTTGGTGCAATCTTTTTGTTTGGATTGGATAAAATCATGCCGCATTTACATATAAATTTTAGGGAAGAAGAAAGTGAAGGGGTTAAAACGCAATGGCATAGAACAACTCTTTTGGTATTGGCGATAACGTTGCATAACATTCCTGAAGGTTTAGCAGTGGGAGTTTTGTTTGGTGCTGCTAGTCTTGGGATGGACGGCGCAACTATTGCCGGCGCTGTGGCATTGGCAATAGGAATTGGAATTCAAAATTTCCCGGAAGGATTTGCTGTTGCAATGCCGTTAAGACGACAAGGAGTAAGTAGGAGAAAAAGTTTTTGGTACGGACAGATGTCAGCTATTGTAGAGCCAATTTTTGGAGTGTTAGGTGCACTGGCCGTAATTTATATGCAACCCATTCTTCCTTTTGCTTTAGCATTTGCAGCTGGAGCCATGATTTATGTTGTAGTGGAAGAAGTGATTCCCGAGACGCAACGGGATAAATACACAGACATAGCTGTTCTCGGATTCATCGGTGGATTCTTAATTATGATGATTTTGGACGTTTCTTTGAGTGATATTCAGTTATAGACTCAAGACTAGAAGATTCAAGATTAAAAGACTTGTGTGCTTTATAATTCAGATTTAATTGACAGATTCACGTAGCATATTTGAAGTTTTAAAAGATGAATAACAAGGTTCAAAAGAACAAGTCTTTCATCTTGTAGTCTTGAATCTTTAGTCTTCCTAAAATTTTAACATTTTTTTACGGTAAATCGCTTTGTGAAATGAGAAATTGCTTTACCTTTGTTCTCATAAGGACAATGGAGTAGTTTACCATTGTTTCTAGTTTTATAGTTTTAGCATGGTTTAGCAGAAAGAGGAACAAGTTACAGATTTGTTCCTCTTTTTGATTTTTAGGCTATAAAAAAAACGCCGATTGATCTCTCAACCGATGCTTTCACTAATCAGATTTTTTTCAAGAATTTTTATTGTTTACTGCCGTTAGTTCGATTCAATTGAATTAGTCCTTTTCTTGGATAAACGAATGATAAGAAATCAGTTAATAACAATCGCGGAAGTCAACAAATGATATTGTTCTGCAATTTATTAACTGATGAACATGACGTAAATCAGTTTTTCAATTGGCATTCATCATTTTATTAAAAATGAAACTGAACTTTCTTTGTAGATATTAAAAGCAAATCATGATTGAAGTAGAATTGAATCAAGAGGAACTCCTTAAAGAGTTTGAAGATAAAATCGCAAATGAAGTAAAAATTGAACCAAGGGATTGGATGCCTGATGAGTACAGGAATCATCTTATTCGACAAATTTCTCAACACGCTCATTCGGAAGTGATTGGAATGCAGCCTGAAGGGAATTGGATTTCCCGAGCACCATCTTTAAGGTCAAAAAAAATATTGCTTGCAAAAATACAAGATGAAGGCGGTCATGGCTTGTATCTGTATGGAGCGGCAGAGACTTTAGGCGTCAGTCGAGATCAATTCATCAATTGGTTGCATGAAGGTAAAGCGAAGTACGCTTCAGTGTTTAATTATCCTTCTTTAAATTGGGCCGACGTTGGTGCCATTGGATGGTTAGTAGATGGTGCAGCGATTACCAATCAAGTTTCATTGCAAAGAACGTCTTACGGACCTTATGCACGAGCAATGGTGCGAATTTGTAAAGAAGAGTCTTTTCACCAACGGCAAGGATATGAAATCATGTGGAAAATGATGGAAGGTACTGAAGATCAAAAAAGAATGGCACAAGACGCATTGAATAGATGGTGGTGGCCAGCTTTAATGATGTTTGGACCGCATGACTCTGAGTCGCCGAATACAGGCAATGCTGTTAAATGGAAAATAAAACGTGAGTCAAACGATAGATTACGAGAGAAATTTATCAATAAAACAATTCCACAGGCCGAGTTAATTGGGTTGAAAATTCCAGACCCAAACTTAAAACAGATAGGCGAAGAACAATACGCACATGGAGATATTGATTGGAAAGAATTTTGGGATGTTATCAATGGTAATGGACCATGTAATCAACAACGCCTAGAGCATCATATTCAAGCTCATCAAGATGGAGCATGGGTAAGAGAATGTGCAAATGCATATCACACAAAAAGCAAGTAAAATGAACAAAGAAAAATTAAAAAATACACTGATCCAAAACCAGGAGCTGATTATTAAGGAATTGTCAGGAAAGATTGACTTCACACATGAAATGGTTGATTTGGATGAGTTGGATGTAATTGAACCAGAGGATTTGTCACACTCAAATGAGGCTGGAGAATTGAATCAATTGATGTTGATTCAGCTTCAAAAAGCACAGATAGATTTAGATACACTTAAGAACATGGACTTTTCCCCTAAACGAAAAGTGGAAGCAGGCGCATTTGTCCAAACGGAAAAATTCAATTTCATTGTTGGCTTCCCTACTATTCCATTCGATTTTGAGGGAATGCATATAGTTGGGGTTTCAATGGCATCACCCATCTTTCCATTTATGACAGGTAAAACAATAGGCGAACAATTTGAGTTTAGTGGATCAAAATACGTCATCAATCATATTTATTAATGTCAGAAAAAATGGAAAATACAGAAAATCAAGGACCACTTTGGGAAGTTTTCGTTCAATCTAAGGCGGGACAAGCATTTAAACATGCAGGAAGTGTTCATGCATATGATAAAGAAATGGCCGTTGAAAATGCTCGAGACATTTATACACGAAGAAACGAAGGAAATGCATTATGGGTTGTGCCTAGCAGTGAAATTGTTGCGGTAGGAGCTTCCGAAGCGAGCTCGTTTTTTGAACCTTCAGATAACAAAGTTTATCGTCATCCTACCTTTTATAACCTTCCAGACGGAGTTAAACAAATGTAACGATGAAAACGAAAATCGCATACTATACTGAGATTGCTGATAACGCCATGGTATTAAGTCATCGATTGGCTGAAAACTCAAGTAAAGGACCCTTTTTGGAAGAGGATTTAGCTTGTTCCAATGTTGCTCTTGATTTATTGGGAATGGCAGAATCCATATATGAAGAAGCTGCAAAATTAAAGGCAGATGGTTCAATCGGAGATGATTTGGCCTACCGTGGATCCGAATGGGAATATAGAAACGTGCTTTTGGTCGAACAGCCAAATGGTGATTTCGCTCACTTGATGGTTAGACAGTTTTTTATGGATGTATTTAATTACTATTTCCTGGCGGAGCTAACAAAAAGTAAGGACGAATTCCTTTCAGCAGTTGGAGTTAAATCACTCAAGGAAGTGACCTATCATCTAAGAAGGAGTTCAGAATGGCTCGTACGTTTTGGAAAAGGTACAGATGAATCAGCTCAACGTGCGCAACGCGCAATTAATAATCTTTGGCGTTTTACAGAAGAATTATTTGAAGCTTCAGAGGAAGATAAACAATTGCGATCTGAAGGGATTAGTGTAGATCTTAACTCGGTGCATGATGACTGGAAATTAAAAGTTGGAGAAGTGTTTTATCTCGCGGACCTGAAAAAACCAGAAAATCAATTTCAATTGAATGGAGGGAAGACAGGAAAGCATTCGGAGTGTTTCGGATATCTTCTTGCTGAAATGCAGTACTTGACAAACGCATTTCCAAATGCTAAATGGTAATTTTCATCTGATGATCTTTACGAGTATATGTTTTAATTCAGCCAGAATCATACCGGTTGCTCCCCAAACTTTATAACCTTGAATAGCGTAATAAGGGACATTTTTTCGTGTAAAACCACCTTCAAATTGCATGTCCTCCGTTTTTAAATTATCTGGATTTAGAAGGTCATTAATAGCAAAGTGTATAATGGATTCTACTTCACGTTCATCTGGCGTTAACTCTGGTAAACTATCCACATAGAACAAATTTGGTTCGACTAGAAAATTGCTGGGTGGAATATAGATTTCACTTAGTTTACCTATGAAAATACCCAATGAACTTGGCAAGTCAATTTCTTCAAATGCTTCTCTTCGAGCGGTAAATTCTAAACTTGAATCAGATTCATCCATTTTACCTCCTGGAAAACTAACTTGCCCACCATGAATCCCATCATACGATGGCCGTTGAATTAATATGCTTTTAATGATTGCGTGTTCTTGGTATAATATAATTGCAACAGCGGATCGACGAAAGTTGGGCTTCTTTTTTAAGGCCTCACTCGTAAATTGTCTATTTAATGGCATTAATTCATTATGAGCTGCTTCACCAGGAAGTGCTTTTAATTGCCCTTTGAGTTCATTTACAAATGATATAAAATCCATTATTTTTCGATGGAAGACAATAGCTCGATAAAATCGTCGTACAAATATCCCATGTTGTCTTTTTTTCCGATTAATTGAAAAACAAATATTTCGTTCTCAATCTCAATTGTTGCGATAAAATATGTTGAAGGTATATTCGTTGAATAACTGCTTCCATGAACTATTTGAATAGCTCCTTCGTATGGAACTGACTTTGGGAGTTCTTTTTTTATGGATGTTGAGTGTTCATACAACGATTTTTGGCGACAAATTATATAGTTGTCATGAACTGCATCCACATTTTCAATTTCCTTGTCAAAAGCGTATTTAATTTCTTCTGCATCTCTTTGATTAAAAGCCTCAACACTGAAGTTTACATCAATATCGTATACAACTTTGGTCATTGCATTGTCACTTAAAGTGTAGTTGTCATCGTAATCATTTGTGAACATCTCGTCCAACATAAAATGAATTCCGTTGTAATACTCCTTTCTCAGATTTGGAAAGTCCATGTTGTTTTTTTGAAGCTCCTTCAAATTGTTGTTATACGTAGAGCCAGGACAACCCGTTGCAAGAATTAATATACTAATGAGCGCTATAAATAAGTATGTCTTCACTATGACGAATATACACTTTGTTCTTGAATAATAGTCCTAAAAAGTAGTATCTTTAACGCAAATAAAAAAAAAGGAAACACGTGGAATTAGCAATTAATTGGTCAATGGGTTCTGAGCTTATTGACGGTTGGAAAACACCAAATCTTTACGGATTACTTTTTGTTTCAGGCTTAATTGGAGGCTATTTTGTGGTTCGCCGTATGTTTAGACAAGAAGGAATCAAAGAGGAATTACTTGACAAACTGGTATTGTACATGGTGCTTGCAACTATTGTTGGAGCACGATTGGGCCATGTTTTATTTTATGGTCCTTATTACGATGAATTTTCTGCGAGTGGCGTTTTGTTGGAACGAGGCTATTTTTCTCATCCATTGGACATATTAAAAGTTTGGGAAGGTGGATTAGCAAGTCATGGAGGTGTTTTAGCTATATTAATAGCGCTTTATTTCTATTCTAAAAATGTTGTGAAAAAACCAATGCTCTGGATTTTAGATCGAATAGTGGCCCCTGGAGCGATTGGAGCTGCTTGTATTCGTTTTGGAAATTTATTTAACCATGAAATGGTTGGCGATGTAACAAATGTTCCTTGGGGCTTCCGTTTTTTACATCACGATTGTTATCCACCATTTGATTGTCCTTGGGAAATGATTCCAGTGCGACACCCTGCTCAATTGTATGAGGCGATTAGCTACCTCTTTCTATTTGGTATTCTACTTTATATGTATTGGAAAAGAAGTGCGTGGAAACGACCTGGAGTGTTATTTGGTACATTTTTGATTATCATGTTTACCGCTCGTTTCTTAATTGAATTTGTGAAACTAGGCCAAACTAGTCGTGATGACGTATGGGCAATTAATACCGGACAAATGTTGAGTATACCTTTTGTTTTGGCTGGAATTTACTTTTTATATAAAGGGTTAAGCGCAAAACCGAAAGAGGAAAGTTTAAGCAACAAATAATAGGGCAGTCTCCCTTATTTCATAATTAGAATTCTTTAATTGAGCTTAATGTTATCAGTTGAAATTCAGCCTGATAAGTAGTAATAATTTGTTAAAATTCAAACAATTCTATACTAAACCGTTTAAGTATGAACAAAGTATAATAGAACCGCTCCAAGTGTTGTAGATTTGACGCCATAGAAAATAGGATTGAACCACTTTAAAAAATTATCCACTATGTCACTATTCACTAAATCACTGAGAATTCTTGTTGGTATTTTATTCTTTTCAACGGTTTCATTTGCCCAGTCTGTGTCTGAAGTAGAATCAAATTGGAATCGAATTTTTGCAAAGCATTATTCTATTGAGCGACTGGCATCAACCTATGAAAATTCACCAGAAATTTATACTTCGACTAATTATTATTTTAAAGAATCTTATGGTTTTACTCTAACGAATTGTGAGACGTGCCCCGTAAGTATTGATGAGCTACTTAACAATAAAATATTCGATATATATGAACATGAGTCATTGCGATTAGATGATGTTAACTATTCGTTCCACTATAAGGAATACACTATTACACTTTATCCCAAAAATGTCGTTTACTCTCAATTGGAAGGTCTATCACCTTCTGAACTGGTGAATTACATTGCACCAAGAGATTTCCCGACTTTTGAGTTAACAAATGATGATTCTGCTCAATACCTTGACTACAAAGAGAAGGTGTATGCTTGGGCAAAAGATTTTCCTGAAGCATATAGAACAATGACCAATTCTGAAGACCTGTTGAAAATTTCAATTCGTGATTTTTCACTTTTGGATGAGTCGAGAAAAGAGATTGTTCTAAATAATTCAGCAGGTTATTTAATTTTTGATTAATAAATCACTTTTAAATTAAAATGAAGTCGGCTACGAACAATACATTAGAAAAGGAATTTTCCGCAATACGGATGGTTCAATTACTGTTTGTGGGGGCAATTTTTCTTTTTTGTACTGTTAATGTAACAGGACAAACACACATTTTTAGCCCTGAAGAACACCAATTAAATGAGGATTATGCCTTTGCAGATATAGAGGCTATTCGCACGTTCGTTAGAAAAGTTCTTGATGAGCCATTAAGTTCCAATTATCTGATTCCATCTTATATAAAAGAATCTAAAGATGCCGATGAAGCAAGTAAAGTTGTTGGTGCATTCTATCCGGAATTTTATGGAAAACAAGGAATATTACTACTAGACGCTGTTAAGGCGCATCCGGCAATTTATGTCCGCATGATAAAAGAATATAAAGCAATTCGAATGCTATTTGAACCCACTAATTAAACTAAAAAACAATGAAAATTTTTAATATAATTATTGTCACTACTATACTATTTTTGTCAACGACTCAATTATTTGGGCAATTTTGTGATCAATCTCAAGTTGGGGCTGGATTTCCTAGTGATGTCGCTTGTCAAACTGCTGTTTGTGGGAACGATGCTTGGTGCTGTAGTACTCAATGGGATGCACTATGTGCTTCAGATGCGGCTACAAACCCGAGTTGCACCGGCTGCCTTTCCAGTGGAGGAGGAGGTGGACCATGCGGTAGTATTTTGAATATTGGTGGTTGTGGTCAAAGTATTAATACCACAATGTCTGGAACTGGAGCTTGGAATTCTATGACATGCGGATTTAGTACACCGGGAGTCGAATCGGTTTTTAGTTATACGGCAACTTCAACTGGTGTTTACTCTATTGATGTAACAAGTGCAACAGGTGGATATGTGGACTTTATGTGGAAACCAGCAACTGGTGGATGCAATAGTGCTGGTTGGACATGTATTGATGATGTATTTACTCCTGGAAATTACGGCGCAATGAGCTGGACTGCTGGAGTTACGTATTATATCTTACTTGATCCGGAGGGTACGGGTGCCTACGATTTTACGTTTGACCTGAGTTGCCCTGCAGGTGGTCCAGTTACCGCGGCAGATTGTAGTACAGCGTATTCAATTTGCACCGATGTGGCTTTTCAAATTGATCCAAATGGATATGGAGCGATAGATGAATTATGCACCGGTTGTACTACTAATCCTAGTACGAATCCAGCAAGTGGTAATCAAGGGTGTTTACTAGGTGGTGAAAATAACAGTACCTGGTTCTTGGTAAATGTTTTGACGGCTGGAACGTTGGAGTTTAGCTTTGGATCTTCTGGAGTTAACACGAATTATTATGATTGGATAATGTGGCCTTATAATGCTAGTACATGCGCAGGAATTGCTGCAAACACTGTACCTCCTATACGTTGCAATTGGAATGGAACAGGGGCTGGGTTTACTGGGATTGGAACACCAGTTCCAGGAGGTGGAGCTGCGAATAATTTCGAACCAGAGGTTAATGCTGGAGCCAATTCTCAGTATTTAATTTGTTTTTCTAATTGGAGTAGTGCTGTTTCTTCATTGCCATTAAACTTTTTTGGAACTGCAGGAATTAGTTGTACTCCTTTGTATGTTGAAATTACTGATTTTTATGGAGTCCAACATGAAGGGTATAATGAATTGAACTGGAAAACAGGAGCAGAATATAATAATTCTCATTTTGGAATTGAAAGAAGCCTTGATGGAGAAAATTATGCGTTAATCGGCGAAGTAACGGGAAACGGAACGACGCTAGAAGAATCAAGCTATAGATTTAATGACTATTCGCCAGGAAATTCGGCAACATATTACAGGTTGAAGCAATATGACTTTGATGGAACAATGGACGTTTCTGATGTTATCGTAATGGCTCAATCCGGTAACACAGAATTCAAGGTCGTTAATGCTTTTCCAAACCCTGCAAATGATTTGTTTACAATACAGTTAATTTCTCCAGAAGCTGACAATGCAACAATTCAAATACGACATGCAAGTGGTCGAAATGTAGAAACAATCAATCGACCTTTATTGGAAGGAATCAATGAGATAAACTTGGATGTAGATAAGTTGCCAAAGGGATTATATTTAATAAATATTAAAAATGAAAAATCTCAATCGCTTGAAGTTATTAAGCTGAACGTTCAATAAAATTGAAATGAAAGTATTAAAAGGTGTCATTTTTGACACCTTTTTTTAGTTTATATAGTCTATAATCGCCTTTGCACATTTTTCAGCAGCAAAGGAATCCATACGAAACCATAATTCCGGTTCTATTAGTTCCACTTCACCAATACAAATTAAGTCATCATTATTCCAAATTACATCGACTCTAGCATAAACGGGCATAGGTTTTAGTTTTGAAACAATTTCCTCAGCAAATTGTATTTCTTCTTCGGTAGGATGATAAACTTCAACTGTTCCTCCAAAATCATCTTGCACTCTAAAATCTCCAGATTTCGCCTTTTTTAGAACGGCATGACTAAATTTACCTCCGAAAACCATGAATGCAACCTCTCCTTTAGTGGTTATTTGTTTTTGATATTCCTGAACCATCATTGATTCTTTTGCAACTAATTCAGAAAAGCGAGTTTCAAATTTCAGAATATCATTTCTATTTATTTTGTAGGTATGTCTAGCTGCTCCAGAAACAGTAGGTTTGAGAATGAAATCGTCCCATTTTGTAGTCGTGATCACTTCAGTTAGTGATCGATGATCGCCTTGCTCAATAAATTCAGTTGGAGGAATTCGGACGCCTTGTTTTTCGAGGTCTAGAAGATAGTGTTTGTCAATATTCCAATAAATCAGTGATTTTGGATTAATAAGCGTTGTAAGTTTATTTACCTTTTCAAGCCATTTGGAAAATTCATCAAAACGATCAAAATAATCCCAAGTGGTTCTGAATAGTATATATTTCGTGCTTGACCAATCGAAATTTGGATTGTCCCAATATGTTCGATAAACATTTGCGCCTCTTTCTTCAAGTGCAATAAGCAACGCATTATCTTCATCCAATACGTTTTGAATATAAGGGGTTAAAGTTGTTGGATTGTGATAACGTTTATCCGTTAAGATTGTAACATCAATCATTATTGTGGCAGGAGTGATAAAGATTCGATATAAAATACTCCGTGTTTCAGCTCTCCAACAGCATCAGCTTTTCTAATTGCATTGCAAAAACCATCTGATGCATGCGAGTCGCCATGCTCATCAATTCCGCTTCCAACCGTGTAGTAAAACTTCCCATTAATTTCAACGGCTAAATCACATTCATCTCCAGTCATGTTGAAATTGCATATCCCGCACGAAACGTTCACTGTTTGATTGATTTTTGATGTTTCTTTGACGCTAGCACAGCTATAGATGAATAGAATTGCCGCGATTAATGAAATCGATTTCATATTATTTATTTTTTATGGTTTCCCATGTTGTGTACATTGATTCTTGAGAAGGACGATCTTCTTCAATTTCTCTTAATGGTTCACATTCACTTAATGATTCGAAACACGCTCTAGGTAAGGTTTGATACAAAGCCGTTCCTTTCGTTTTCCATTCGATCATTTCGTTTGAAACTTCTTTTATTTTTTTTGCTGGATTTCCAACTATTAAACACCTTTCAGGAAAGAGACTTTTAGCAGGAACAAATGACAGAGCACCAATTATACACTCTTTCCCAATAATGGAATCATCCATAATTACACTGTTCATGCCTATCAAACAATTTTCACCAATTGTTCCACCATGAATAATTGCTCCATGCCCAACATGAGCTCCCTTTTTGAGGGTAACTGTGGTTCCTGGGAACATATGAATTGTACAATTTTCTTGAACATTACATCCGTCTTCTATAATAATCATCCCCCAATCGCCACGAATAGCTGCTCCAGGACCAACATAAACATCTTTTCCTATGATCACATTTCCTGTTACACTCGCTTTTGGGTGAATAAAACTTGACTCATGAACAACTGGAACGAATCCATTGAAAGAATAAACTGACATATATTAAATTTTCTAAACCTAAAGGTAATAAAGATGTGTGAATATCTAATTCGACATTCTAAATTGTGCATTTTTCTATTTTTTCATCAACGAAATAGGTAATTTTAACGTTTAATTGTTTGTATGAGTTACTGTACGTATTGTCTTAATGAAAAAACGAAGGAAATTCACAAGAATTATCACGATAATCACTATGGATTTCCAATCGAGGGTGACAATGAACTGTTTGGTCGTTTACTCATGGAAATTAACCAGGCTGGCTTGTCGTGGGAAACAATATTGAACAAAGAAAAGAACTTTAAAAAGGCGTATTCGAACTTTAATATTGATCAGGTTGCAAATTATGAGCAAGCCGATATTGACAGACTATTGAGCGATGCCGGAATTATTCGAAATAAGCTTAAAATAAATGCGGCAATACATAATGCGCAACAAATCATACATATAAGAGAAGAATTTGGTACATTTAAACAATGGTTAGATAATAATCACCCTTTATCGCGAGATGAATGGACTAAATTGTTCAAAAAGACGTTTAAATTTGTAGGCGGTGAAATTGTGAATGAATTTTTAATGAGTACAGGATATTTCCCAGGGGCGCATGATGAAAATTGCCCGGTTTTTGAAAAGTTAATTATATTGAAACCTAAATGGAGAGAAATATGAAAAATATACTAATAGTAGCGGTTTTATTGCTTGTTGGAAGTGCTTCAGGACAAGTAAGTATTTTAGGTGGAGGAAGTATGCTCGTCGGGTTTGGTTCGGGAAAGCCATGGGGAGGATTGCACCTTGGAGTTGAAATTCCTAAAAGTGATGCAGTTTCGTTTTATGCTAGATACACGTATCATTTTAAAAATACAGAACGCGATAGTTCTATATACGGAATTGAAGTAACAGACCCTGAGTTTGGATTTGTAAGTGTTATTGATACAAAAGGTGTTACAAAAATGGATTACCATATTCTAGAAGGTGGTACGCGCTACTATATTGGAAATGGATTTGATTATGGTTGGGGAGCATATGGTGGTGCATCTGTAATGCTAATGTTTAATTCTGTAAAAGTTGGATTTGGTGACCCTCAATTTAGAGACAATAAGTCTAGAAATGGAACAGTTTTCAGTATTGGTGCTGGTGTTGGAGGTGGAATTAAATATTCAATGGCACGATTTGGAACCATATTTCTTGATGCAAATGTTGTGTATAAAATATTGAACCAAGCAAGTCAGCAATATGTATCGGGAGAACTTTTTTCTAATTTGATTTTTAATTTCAATTTAGGAATTCGCAAGGATATTATTTGGTAGTTTAAAATGCTTCCATTTCTAATTGCCGATAGTGGGGGGACAAAGACCGATTGGTGTTTTGTAGATTCATCAAATAAAAAACATTTTTTTTCAACGAAAAGTTATCATCCGATTAACTGGTCAAAAGATTTTGAGCAGAATATTAAAAAGTTTTGGGATATGTTTCCTGAATATAAGAAAGCTGAATTGCGGTTTTTTTGTGCTGGCTGTCTCAAGAAGGAGAAATCAGATGAGCTTTCCGAGCTATTTAAGCGAATAGGGTTTGTAAATATCCATGTTCTTTCAGATTTGCATGCTGCAGCAATTTCCTTATATGGAAATACGAATGGATATTGTGCTATACTTGGAACAGGCTCAGTTTTTTTTGAGTGGAAAGACCAAGAAATAGTATCAATCACTGGAGGCAAAGGTCACGAAATTGGAGACGAAGGAAGTGGTTTTTACTTCGGTAAACTGGTATATGAAGCATATTCGAATCATTCACTTTCTGATAATCAAACACGATTGTTTGAGAAAGAATTTGAGATAAAGGAGTTTATTAATTCCTTGGCTAAGAAAAACACAAAGAACGTTTTTTCATCAATTCCAGAGCGTTTGGCAAAATTTAAAAAGGAATTTGAAAATATACATCTGCGCAATATCGATTTGTTTTTTGATGATGTATGGAAGTCCAATTTGCCCCTCAATGTAAAAGTGGTAGGGGGTTATTTTAAAGCGAATTCAGACCTATTTATTCCGTATTTAAAAAGAAAAGGTATTCATATTCAAGATTTTAATTCTCGACCTATCGATTCTCTTGTTGATTATTTCGTACGTTTTGATGACTAAAAGGTAGTTTTTGACGATTAAACGGATTTTAGTATATACTTTTTTTAGTTTAATCTATGAAAAAGTGGTCTTCGTAGAAAAAATGACGATATCTAAAAAAATATTGACAAATTGCATGGTAATTATACATGAACGTTATGGATATTTTATCAATTAAGGCAACTGCATCGACTCCTTTGGTGTCCTTTGACCCAATTATTGGAATGATGCATATCTCAGGAAGATCAATTCCGGAAAATGCCGATGACTTTTGGTTACCTGTGTTGAATTGGTTTGAATCATATATAATCTCTCCGTGTGAGACTACCACGTTTTCAATAAGCTTAGAATATTTTAATATTTCATCTTCAAAACGAATTTTGTTTTTGTTGTACAAGCTAAACGAACTGGCCGAAAAAGGGTGCAATGTGAAAGTTGAATGGAATTATAGAAAAGAGGACGAAGATATGTTTGAAGTCGGACAAGATTATGCTTATATGGTAAAAGTACCTTTCGAATTTAAAGAATATCAAGAAGCCGATTTAGCAGTAGCATAGACTAGAAAACAAATAATAATTGAGAGGCGTCCAAAATTTTGGACGCTTTTTTCTTTATGGCCGTAGATTTCTACTATTTTTGTTGAAAAGAAGAGAGTGAGATTAGTAAAAGACATTCCACATGAAAAATATAAAATTCAATTGTTTCAATACAATGGAAAGTATATTTTGAAAATTGAATTGGGTCAATTCGAACAAACATATAAGATCGGTGACACCGATGTGTATGGAGTTGAAGATGTCGAGAAAATGATTACTCCACAATTATTGAAAAACTCGCTTAATCGTTTCATAGAAATGAGAACAGATTGGGGAGAGGCGTTCACAAATAAAAATATAGAATGAAAAATATAATGAAGATTACTGTTATTGCATGCGTTTTGGTATTAACGGCGTGTGGAGATAACAAAGAAGCGGAAAAAGAATCAACAACAGCGAAAGTCGAAACAAAAAATGTTGGTGATTTGAAAATTGCTTTTTACGACCAGGATAGTTTGAAGGTTTATTTCGATTATTATAGAGAGCAGGACTCAATCGTAACAAAGAAACAATTGAGTTTTCAAAACGAGGTTCAAAGACGAACTACGGAGCTTCAAAATTATTTGGTTAAAAATGATGAAAGAGCTAGAAGTGGATTGCTTAGTCAAAATGAAATCTTGCAAATTCAACAAGTAGCGCAACAAAAAGAAGCTTCATTAATGCAATACCAGCAAACTGAAGGTGCTAAACTTGAAGAAGAAACATACAATAAGTTAGAAGCAATAGGCAATAAAATTGAATTGTTTGCGAAGAAATACTGCGAGGAAAATGGAATTGATATTTTGATGATTTACGCAAAAGGTGGACAATTTAATTACATTAATTCATCCATGGATGTAACAAAGGAATTCACGACATATTTGAACGATCAACAAGAGCAATTAGCTGAAGATATTAAAAAGTAATCAATGCAAATAGCTAAACAAAAGCTGAACGAAAATATTGCTGAATACATTCTTTATATGTATCAGATAGAAGATGTTATCCGTGCGTATCAATTTGATGTTGACACAATCATTGAACGATATGTCGAGCCTCAGATGCCCGATTCTTCATTCATCAATCAATACCGTTCATGGTATAAGGATTTGGTCAATCAGATGAAAATGCAAAAAATTGAAAAATCAGGTCATTTGATTTCAACACAAGAGATTTTGCTCGAGCTTTCCTATTTGCACAATACTTTGCTTAACATGACCAAAGATGAAAAGTATGTTGGGGTGTTTGAAATTGCGAATAAGTATTTAGAGGAGTTCAAAGAAAAATCGAATTTGAAAGAGAAAAACTCTATTGAATTGGCTTTTCACGCAATGTACATGAAATTACTACTGAAGCTTCAAGGAAAAGAAATAAGCGCGGAAACAGAAGAAGCCTTTGATGCAATGCGTATGATGTTGGCGTACCTGAGTAAGTCCTATCATAGAATGAAAGCGGGTGACTTAGACTTTTTGAATAATTAAAAAATCTTCCCCGGATTTAAAATTCCTTTCGGATCGAACACATTTTTAATCGAGCGCATTAATTCTAAACTTTTGGAGTCGAAAGCAATGTCCATGTATTCTTTCTGAACGAGTCCAATTCCATGTTCTCCAGAAAGCGTACCTCCCAGTTTCACAACCTCAATAAACAATTCTCGAATCGCTTTTGGTAGTTCATTGCTCCAGAATTCATCAGATAATTCGCCTTTTAAAATGTTGATGTGAAGATTTCCATCTCCTGCATGTCCATAACAAACAGATTTAAATCCATACTGTTCTCCGATTCGCTTTACATGATGCAAAAGTTTTGGAAGTTCAAATCGCGGTACGACAGTATCTTCTTCTTTGTAAATACTATTGGATTTAACCGCTTCTCCAACACTTCGTCTCAAACGCCATAAAGCTGATTTCTGGGCTTCACTTTCGGCAAATAATATCTCATCTGTTTTAAATCGCTCCAGAACCTCCATAATTTTCGAACAATCTTCCATAAGTAAATCAGAATTAAATCCATCTACTTCTATGAGTAAATGTGCTGCGTGATTGTCGGCAATTTGAATTGATTCATCATTGAGAAAAGCTTTCGTCCATAAAAGCGCATCACGTTCCATAAACTCCAAGCCACTTGGTGTAATTCCAGCATTAAAAAGTGCGGCAACCGCTGTGCATGCTTCCTCCGAATTAAAGAAAGGAACCAGCATCAATAAATCAGCAGTAGGATGAGGAATTAGCTTCAAAACAATTTTTGTAATTACCCCTAAAGTTCCTTCTGATCCAACAATCAACTGAGTGAGGTTGTATCCAGTTGCGTTTTTAAGCACATTTGCGCCTGTCCAAATGATTTCTCCAGTCGGAAGAACAACTTCAAGGTTTAACACATAATCGCTCGTTACACCGTACTTAACGGCTTTTGGGCCTCCAGAATTTTCTGAAATATTTCCACCTATAAAACAACTTCCTTTGCTAGCAGGGTCCGGCGGATAAAAAAGACCTTTCTCTTTTACTGCTTCCTGAAGTACTTGGGTAATCACACCAGGTTCCGTAATTACCTGCAAGTTGTTTTCATCAATTGATAGTATTTTATTGAACCTTTCCATGGAAAGAGCTACTCCTCCATGTAGTGGAATTGCTCCACCGCTTAGTCCTGTGCGTGCGCCAGACGGTGTGACAGGAATTGCGTGTTTATTGCAATGGATTAAGATTTCCGAAATTTCTTCGGGTGTTTCAGGTTTTAAAACTATATCTGGTAAAATGGAAATGTCTTCGGTTTCATCATGACTGTATTTTTCTTTTGATACGTCATCAATAAAACAACGATCACCAATAAGTGATTTAAAAAAGTCGATGTGAGAAGTGAAGTCAGTCATACCAATTAATAATTTAAATCTAAAGAAGGCAAAAATAATTCGGATTAAATAAAAAAGCACCTACAAAATGCAGATGCTTTAAAAAAAGTTCTTCAGATTGGATTATTCTTCGTCTTCGTCGTCTCCAAAGTTTAAGTCGAAGCTTACAATTTTCCAACCTTCTTCACAGATATCATAAAGCATTGGTTCAGAACCATCTTCTAAATCATCTTCATCAATAATCCATAATGTTTCAAATTGAACACAGTTTTCATCCTCAAAAACCACTTTGGTGATTTTTCCTGTAGGCAACATTCCAGCTTCAATAACATCTTTGGAACAATATTTTGCTACTGCTCTTTCAGCTGCTGCTTCACTTCCGTCTAATGCACTTAAAAATGCTTTTATTGTTGGATTTTTTAATCCTTCAATTTTCACGTCTTGCGCCACTGCAGTCATTGAGACAAAACTCAAAAACATAACAGCGATAAATTTTAAATTTTTCATAGGTATAATTTCGGTTAATTTTCGGCAAAAGTAGAACTAAAATTTCAACGGTTTTTCACTTTTTGAAATAAAAAAAAGCGAGATAAAAATCTCGCTTTCTAATTTAGTTGGCTTTAATTTCAAATTCGGTTCGTCTGTTCTCTTGTCTTCCGTCAGCGCTATTGTTTGAAGCAATCGGTTTGGAAGATCCATAACCCATGGCTGTCATTCTGCCGGCAGCGATACCTTTTCCCGTTAAATAGTTCACAACTGCCTGAGCTCTGTCCTGAGATAATGTATTGTTTAATGAAGCTGAACCTGTATTGTCTGTGTGACCAGATATTTCAATTTTCAACGAAGGAACATCTTTCATTAATTTTACCAATCGATCTAACTCCGAATTGGACTCAGAACGCAAAGTCGATTTACCTGTATCGAAAAAGATGTTTCGAAGTGCAATTTTACTACCAACTGCAATGTTTTTCAATTCAATTACTTTGTTCACCAGGTTGTCTGCACTTCCTGCCGGAATATCAAAGTTCTCAGAATGGAATAAATACCCTTCCGCTTTTACTGCAATTCCGTAATTCTTTCCAGAAGCAAGCGTGATGATAAACTTACCGGTTGCACTATTCGTAGTAAACGTTTCGATTACTTTTCCAGTTCCATTATCTGTAATCTCAATTTCAGCTTCAACTGGTTTTTTAGTCATAGCGTCAATTGTTTTTCCTTTAAATACTGTAAATGACTTTTTATTGACGTCTACAGTAGATTCAATAGAATTATCCTTGATCGGATTCACAATTGAAGCCAATAAATAGTCTTCAGTAGCGGTAACAGGTTCCTTTTCTGGTCCGAAAAATGTCACTTTAAAGATGTCATATCCACCTTTGCTTTCAGGTCGATTAGACGCGATATAAGCGAATTTACCATTTGCTGTAGATGCAAAAAAGAAGTCATCATAAGGCGTGTTTATCGGATAACCTAAATTCTCAGGTTTTGACCAAGATCCTTGCGATTTGTGAGAAACAAAAATATCATATCCACCTAAAGAGCCTGTCCCTTCAGAACAGATATACATTGTTTCATTGTCTATAGCGATATATACAGGTCCTTCGTTAAACTTACTATTTACAGTAGAGATCATCTGAGCGGCCATGTAATTTTTTTGAATTTTACTTTGCATACTGCTGTAGACAATTTCAAAGCCATTCGAACGATTTTCACTGTCTCTCGCAAAATAAATACTCCAACCATCAGCGCTATACGCAGCGTATATGTCGTTTGATTTATTCGATGAAATTTGAAACGGCATGGCAGTTGGTGTACTCCATTCTAATCCATTCAGTTTACTTTCAAAAATATCAAACTGTCCACTGATTGAGCGGTGCATTAACATTTTAGTTCCATCATAACTTAAGTTATTCGAAACATCATCTTCAGTCGTATTAATCCCGCCTTTTAATTGCTTTGGAGCAGACCATGTTCGATCAGTTAAAGTTGAAGAATAAATGTCCTTGTCATAACTTCCTGCCTCGTTTGGAGTGTGACCATTCGGTCTGTCAGATGTAAAGATGATTTCTCCTCCATCTGTCGTAATTGAAGGCGCGTAGTCGTTAAACTCTGTGTTTAATTCACTCACATTATCAACCCATGCACGAATTGGATTTTCTAGCGCAGCATGAGCTGTTCGGCACTCATTTTTGTACTGAGTAACAAATTTACTAAAGTTGTCAGCCTTTTTATATGACAATTCAAATGCATCGTACGCTTTTATTGCATCCATAAATTTATTGTCAAGTTGCAACGCCTTGGCATAATAAAACTCCATGAAATTATCACATGCAGGATCTAATTTGTATGCTTCGAAAATATGGGGAACACCCTTTGACGAATACGTTGAGTTGATATAGCAAACACCAATTTTAAAATTTAATTCCGCATTTTTCGGATTAAATTTTTGGGCTATTTGATAATTTTTAAGCGCCAATTCGTAGTTTAGTCCTGGACTTTGAACAAGGAAAATTGCCTCATTGGCAATGGCGAAATACTCGTCTCCCTTTTTAATGGCATCCGTCGCAGCTTTCAGTCCGTCTTTATCGTCTTTAAAATTTGCTGCTTTAAATTCTACATTTTGAGAAAAAACGGCACAGCTAAAGGCTAATAGTATTGTTGTAATTATTGACTTCATCATTGTTCTTAATATTAATTTGCGCAATTACCTGCGTAATAGTTTTTACCGGTTTCCGACCCTAATTCTTTTGCCTTGTGCCAATCTTCACACGCACCGTTTAAATCACGTAGCATTTCTTTTGCCATTCCACGGTTAGTATAGGCAGCGCCATTTTCTTTATCATGTTCAATGGCCTTATCGGCAAATTCTTTTGCTTTTGCGTAATCTTTTTTCTTGAAATGAGCACCACTCAAATTAGATTCAGCAGCAGAATAATTGGGTTTAATTGAAAGTGCTTTGGTGAAATCACTAATTGCGTCATCAATTCTTCCTTTGTCCAATTGCGCTACACCACGATTATTGTAAGCCAAATGGAAATTTGCATCAACTGAAATTGCTCTGTTAAAGGCTTCCATCGCTCCTTTGTAATCGTTCATTTTATTTTTTGTAGTACCTATGTTATTTAAAACGAATGCTAGATTTGGGTTTTTTCGGGCAGCTTCTTCATAATCAGCTATTGCTTTTGCATAGTCGCCTTTCATTCTATGAGATGAACCACGATCGTTTAACGCATTTACAAAATCAGGGTTTAATTGCAGTGTTTTAGTGAAATAGCTTATTGCACCATCATAATCTTGTTGTAAAAAGCGCAATGTGCCATAATTGTAGTATGCTTTTGGGTTCGTTGCATCTAAAGAAATTGATTTTTCATAATCTTTTTCCGCTTTTAAATAATCATTTAGGCCTTGCAATGCTCTTCCACGTTGAAAATACGCTTTTGAATAGGAAGGTTTCAGTTCAATCAATTTATCAAGCGTTTTGGAAGCATCCGCATATTTTCCGATTTCATTTTCTGCTACTCCTTTGTTGTAATAGGCTGCAGTAAAATTAGGATCGAATCCTACTGACTTTTTAAATTGTTCAATTGACGCTTCAAATTTCTTTTCTGAAAACAACTTAATTCCATTGTTGTAAGCCTCTTGACTATTTGCAATAGCAGCATTTTCAATATTTAGTGCTGTAATTGAGTCTCGATAAGCCTGTTCTTCCGGGGTTAATTCTTCTACTTGAGAAAAAGTGAAGTTGCTTAAACCTATGAATAGGAGTAGGCATAGTTTTGTTGATTTTATCACAGTTTGTTTTTTAGATTTCGAACTCCAAAATACAAACTTTGTGCCTAAGTTGCTTCGATAAGTTATTAACAATCTCAAAATTGTTATTTTAGCATTCTAAAGAATTATTATGTCAAAAGAAGTATTTATAGTTGATGGAATTCGCACACCAATCGGGAATTTTGGAGGAACGCTTGGAGGAATAAGAACGGATGATTTAGGAGCAATCGTTATCCGAGAATTGATGAAAAGGAATGCTCAATTGGATCCTTTGCTAATTGAGGATGTTTTGTTTGGTTGTGCCAATCAGGCCGGTGAGGACAATAGAAATGTTGCTCGTATGTCAGGATTATTAGCAGGTTTGCCATATCAAGTAGGAGGAGAAACCATCAATCGCCTTTGTTCATCAGGGATGGCTTCAACAATTAATGCAGCTCGCGCTATAAAGGATGGTGCAGGCGATATTTATATTTCTGGCGGTGTGGAAAATATGACGAGAGGACCTTGGGTGATTTCGAAGACTTCAACGCCTTTTGGTAGAGATGCACAAATGTTTGATTCATCATTTGGTTGGAGGTTTATTAACCCAAAAATGCAAGAGATATATGGAACAGACGGTATGGGAAATACAGCTGAAAATCTAGTTGACCTATACGGAATTGAACGAGAAGCACAAGATAGATTTTCTTGTTGGTCACAAGAGAAAGCGACAGCTGCGAGAAATTCTGGGCGATTGGCAGAGGAAATTGTTTCTGTTGAAATCCCTCAAAGAAAGAAAGAGCCAATTATTTTTAGTCAAGACGAATTTATTCGTTCAAACACTACATTCGAAACATTAAGTGGTTTGAGACCAGCATTTAAGAAAGACGGAACTGTCACGGCAGGAAATTCTTCTGGATTAAATGATGGGGCTGCAGCATTATTAATTGCTTCGGAGGACGCTATAAATAAAAACAGCTTGAAACCATTAGCTAGAATTGTGGGAGCTGCAATCGCTGGAGTTGAACCTCGCATAATGGGAATTGGTCCAGTATATGCTTCGGAAAAAGTCTTGGCTAGAACTGGCTTAACATTGGATCAAATGGACATTTTAGAATTGAACGAGGCATTTGCTGCACAAGTTTTGGCGTGTACAAGAAAAATGGGACTTCAAGATAACGATCCACGCATTAATCCTAATGGAGGAGCTATAGCTTTGGGACACCCTCTTGGTGTTACTGGCGCACGAATTCTTCATTCAGCAGCCATCGAACTTCAAAAATCAAATAAGCGTTATGCACTAGTTAGTATGTGCATTGGCGTTGGGCAAGGTTATGCAACTATATTAGAAAAAGCATAAGTTTACCAACGATTGTGCTTTGTAAATCGTTAACTAATTAAGATGAAAAAACTAGGAATATTAATATTTGCGCTTTTCGTTGCACTTTCATGCAAAAAAGAGAAAACTACTTGGGAAAGTGATTGGAGCGCACCTTTGATTAGTGATACCTTGTCATTAAGAAATTTGGTTAATGATTCGACATTACTAGAATCGGGCGGTTATTATTCTCTAGATTTGAACCGAGAGATCTTTAATCTGGATTTAACAGAATTGATTGAAATTCCAGATACAACAATAGCACAAAACTTCACTTTTAGTACAAATCTGAATATCGCTGCTGGATTTAGTTTTATTAATTCTATCGAAGAACACTTTTTCGATTTGAAGGAAGTGCAACTTAAACAGATTGTAGCGAAAAGTGGTGCAATTGACATGAAAGTTATAAACCCATTACCAACTGCGGCTATTTTCAAAATAAAACTACCTGGCGTATCGAAAAATGGAATTGAATTTACCGAAACATACATCGCTCCACCTGGTACGGCAACAAATCCTGGAATTGTTGAAAAATCAATTGATCTTTCCTGGTATTCGATGGACCTGACTGGAGTTTCAGGTGGTGATTACAATTACATCAAATCACAAGTTGAGGTTTCTTCTGACCCTTCTGGGCCGGATATTGTAGTTTCTCCAAGTGATTTAATAAAATTTGAAGCAAAATTTAGAGATGTAAAAGTTGATTATGCTAGAGGTTATTTCGGTAATCGAATTATTGCGGATACAAGCGATGTTTTAATTGATGCGCTTCAAAGTGTGGCTGGTGGAAATATTGACATACCAAATACAGCAATTGAATTTAAAATAGAAAATGGTATCAAAGTAAGTGCGCAAGGAACTCTTGTTAATTTTACAAACGAAAACGCAAGCGGAACTTCTGTATCACTCGTGAGTCCTTACATTGGATCATCTCAGAATATAAGTCCGGCAACCGGTTCTTGGAGTACATTAACTCCTTTTATCAAAACGTTGATTTTTAATCAGGGCAATAGCAATATTGAACAATATATTGGTAATCTTGGTGCGAAACATAAGTTAATTTATCGCTTTCAAATTAATCCATGGGGAAATATTTCTGGGGGGTATGACGAACTTTTCCCAAATAGTAGATTGAAAGTTAAAGTAAAAGCGACAATGCCTTTGGCAATTGGTGTAAATGACTTGGTTATAAAAGATACCTTTGATTTAGAACTAAATCAGGACCCGGAAAAAACAAGAATTATTGGAGGGGAGCTGATTTTAAACACGTCAAATGCCTTTCCTATTGGGGGGCAAGTAAAACTGCATTTATTAGGAGAAAATGGAAATGTTCTGCATACAATTTTAGCTTCTTCCAATTTATTATCGGCTCAATTTGGCGCGTACAATTCAAGTTACAGTTTTAACTTGGCAAGTTCAGAATTGCATTTTTTACTTGGAGAGTCGGTTTTGGATAATATTAATGACGTGAGACAGGTAGCTATTGAAGCTTTGTTTAAAACGGAAAATCCCACGACGAATTTAAACGAGCCGATGTCAATTCCCGTAGGCGCATTTTTAGCATTTAAGTTAAAGGCTAAGCTGAAAACTGAAATGAAATTTTAATTATGAAACAATCGTTAGCTATTATTTCAGTTATAGTTTCAATGGTTCAATTTTCCATTGTTTCGGCTCAACTTATCCCCGAAAACTACGATACTTTAACTCTTTCTCATGAATTAATAGTTAAAGGAAATATTGATTATTACGGGACATCAGTTCAGAATGACATGCTTTCAAAATTTGTTCGTGGTGGACAAATAACCGAGGAAAATAAGAACAATTCGTTTGATCGACATAAAGCCATTAATCGATTAGGAGCAATCGGCGAGGGAGAAATTGAATATAGAAATTACAACAAGCACTTATTTAAAAATAGAAACTGGGGATTCAATATTAAAGTTGGGTATACAGTTTTTGCTGGACTTTTGTATTCAAAGGATGTTTTTGGAGGGATTTTTTATGGGAATGATCGCTATTCAGGGGAAACAATGGATTTATCTGGAACTAAATTATCGTACATTAATTATCAAAAATTAGGGTTTGGAATTATAGATGAAAAATCAAAGTCGTCAGTTACGTTTAATTTGTATAATGTTAGTGATCGTGTTTCTGGACATATTCGAGAAGGAACGATATTTCAACACGAGGACGGTAGTGCTATAGACGTTGTATTAGATGGAGACTTTGAAACGAAAAGAAACAAAAAATTCAATCAAGGATTAGGTGTTGGACTGGATGTTGATTTTAAAATACCAGTTAACTGGATTAAAGAGAGAAAGGCATTTGTTCAATTTAAAGTGCAGGATTTAGGAGTGTCATATATGTATGAAAAGCAAAAAGTGTATTCTGTTGACACTTCTTTTACTTATGCTGGTTTCCAATTAAATGATTTAATAGGTGAAGAAGCTATATTCAACAACGAATCGTTTAATGTTTTGGATACACTTGGAATAAAATCGAGCGAAAAAAGTCGATTTGTTTTAATGCCTGGATATATTCAAGTAGCAAAAATTGTAGATGATCAACAAGAGCATAAATGGCAATCATTTTTTGGAATTAGATTGTACACTACTTTGGTTTATAGTCCATACGTTTTTGGAGGCGTAGATTATAAAGTTGCCAAATGGATGCATATCGGAGCGAATCTGTCTTATGGAGGTTTTGGAAAATTGAGAGGTGGACTATACGCAAGTGCTAAATTTGGAAATTATTCAATTGGTTTGAGTTCAGAGAATGTTGTCGGTTGGTTTTCTCGGAAAAATTCAAGCGGACAATCAATAAATTTGAGATTAAGATGGGCAATTTAATAAAAATGTGTTTTTTCGTTTTCTGCTCTTTGAACAGCTTTGGGCAGATTAAATTCTTCAATATTTACACGAACAATGGCTCCGATCAGGGTCAAGGGGTTGTCCAGTTAGAAGATAGTAGTTATGTCATTACTGGAGCTTCAAGTAGTTTTTCTGGAAGTTCTCAGGCATTTTTAATGCACGTTGATAGCCTTGGAAACTATTTGTGGTCCAATAGTTACGGGGGACCAGAGAATGAATCGGGTAGAAGAGTTTTATACAAAAAGAATTTTGGGTTTTTCATATGTGGCTTTACAAATTCTTTCGGAAATGGAGGTTTTGACAATTATCTGGCTAAAGTTGATGAGTTAGGAAATCTTGAATGGGAAAAAGCCTATGGAGGCGAAGGATGGGAGAGAGTCCATGATGCTGCTTTGACCAAAGATACGGGAGTAATAATGGTCGGTGAAACGAGTTCTAATTTTTCTGATAATCAAGATATTTATATAGTCCGAACTGATATTCTGGGGGATACATTGTGGACTAAAACTATTGGGGGAGCAGGCGATGACTTCGCAACAAGTATCAATTCTTTTACGGATTCGACGTTTGTAATTACAGGACAAATCTATGTTGAAGATTCTGCTTTGGTGAAGGTGTATGTCACATATATTAAAGATGATGGAACTGTAATTTGGTCGGATATCATCGGAAATGACGGTAATTATTGGTCAAATGACTTTACGTTTAACGGCAATCAAATTTTTGGTGTTGGAGGGTGTAATGATGTAATTACGGACGAGCCTGATATGGTGGCATATATTTATGATATTGCAGGATTTTCTTGGGGAGAATCAAAAGTTGTTGCCGCCGGAAAACAAGAATTCAAGAACATTGTAAACTTTGGACCTACGGATGCCTATTACATAACGAACAGCACAGAAGATGACTTTTCGAATGTCAATGGGCCGGATGTAAATGTTATGAAATATGTGCCAACTTTTAGTTTCGAAAGCTCCATGAATATTGGTTTTCCAAATCCTGATGTAAGTGGTGAAATCATTCGGACAAATGACGGAGGTGCCATTGTAGTTGGATATTCAACAGGTTACATTTCAGGTGGAAATGAAGTCTTTTTGGTTAAAATTGGCCCTAATGATGATTATCCAAGCTCAAATTCGAATATCGTGATTGACAATATTGTTTCAATTAAAGAGCCCACGGAAACAGGAACGTTTAAAATTTATCCAAATCCTGTAGATAAACTCTTAACGATTCAAACAGATGATGCGCGATACAACTCAATCAGAATTATGAGTAGCATTGGTAAAGAAATAGTTGTTTCTGATTTTCAAAAAACATCTCAAGTCGATGTTTCAAATTTTGAAAGTGGGTTGTATTTTATGGAGATTAGTGGAGTCGGAGTTTCGACTATCACGAACCAAATTATTGTTAAATAATTACCAAGAAAAAGCTTCTTTTGTGAACCACTTTCCTTGAACCCTCATGGTTTGTTCAATAACATCTCGGACGCACTTATCTCCACCATTAAAAGGAGATTGATAATGACTAATCGCTTTAATTTCAACCGCGGCATCTTGTGGACATGTGGCTATTCCAACAGTTTTCATCACTTCGTAATCAGGAATATCATCTCCCATATACAAAACCTGTTCATCTGAAAAGTTGTATTTCTTTTTTAATTCGTTGTAGGAATTTAATTTAACTGAAGAACATAAAAGCACTTCGTGGCAGCCAAGGTCTAGAAGTCTGTCCTTAACCTGAGTAGAATTTCCCCCCGTGATAATAAATATGTTGTACCCCATTTTTGATGCATATTGTAAAGCATAAGCATCACGAGAGCTTAGTGCTCTTACCATTTCGTTATTGAAAAGGGAAACACATCCATTTGTCAGGACACCGTCAACATCAAAGATAAATGTCGTTACCTTATTTAATAGTTCTTTATAACTTGTCATTTTTACCATAAGTTTTTAAAATGCTTTTGGAAATGAGCTGATACATTTCTTTGCGATCTGAATTGAGCATTTTCATGTGTAGGTCCAACGTTTCTAGGTCTCCCCTTCGAGCTGGACCTGTTTGAACATCATATGGAGAGTTCGATTCTAGTTTTCGTATGGTTTCTTTTAAAAGAGGCTTTAAATCTTCAAAATCCAAGTTTTGACCATCAAGATATTCCTTTGCAATGAAATTAATATGATTTGTGAAATTATTCACCCAGACTCCAGCTAAATGTAGCTTTGATCTAACTTCTGAATTTGCATATTTGACATTTTTACTTAATTGCCTCGCTAAATCAAATAAGGTTTGTTCAAACTGTTCTGAGTTACTTTCAATGAAAAACGGTACTTCAGATATGTCAACTGCGACTCCCTTTGTAAATGTTTGTAAAGGATAAAACACACCTAATTCACCTTTACAATTTAACTGATCAAGTCTAACAGCTCCTGACGTATAAGCGCAAGGCGTTTCAGCGGGAATTGATGACAAAACATTTTTAATTTCACTATCTTGAACGCAGATAAGTGTTAATTGGCCTATTGGTAATTTGTCAATTTCCGTTAAGAAAACGGTGTTGGGGAAATTACTATCCTCAATAACCGACCTAGTGCATATATGCGTGATGGAAATCCCTGCTGAAAGCAGGGACTTGGAGAGTTCGTATCCAACATTTCCAAACCCAATAATTGAAATTTGTTTTACTTTCAACACGCATCAAAGATACTTGAAAAAAAATGATTGGATAGTAGAATCAGCTTTTTCTAAAATTGGAAAGGAAAAGGCTCAGAAATTTCGAAAGTTAAATTTTCACTGAGACCTGAAAGCAACTCTTTTAATGTTTCAAAAACGATTTCTTCCTTATGATATACAATAAGAGTATTTTCTTTTTCTCCAATATCTAATTTAAATATTCCATCCTTATCAAGAAATCTTTTTGAGATAATATCATACATTTTTACTGTATAGTCACTTGTAATTGTCAATGTACTTGTATAATACGATGCAGGATTTGATTTACTTTCAAATGCCATAGTCTCATATTTCTTATCCCAAGTTTGACTAAATCCGAAATTGGAAAGGAGTAGTATTGAAATTATTGCTAATGTTTTCATAATTAGTTTTTAGTAATTTTTTTGGTTGATTTGATGTAATCGTCTTTGTACGTCACGAAATAAAGCCCATTTTCAAATGCGTTTAAATCAAATGACTCTATGAGAAGATGTTTACCAAAAACCTCTTTCGTTAACATGATCTGTCCATTTGAATTAGAAATTTCAATCACTCCATTAATTTTTTCATTCGATTTAATTTCCAGAGTAATCACATTTTCTGTAGGGTTAGGATATGCTGCAATTATCCCTTCTTCATCTGAGATTCTTTCAACTGCCACAATTTCACTAATCACATATTTCCCGTCATAATCAAATTGTTTAATCTTATAATATGAAGTTCCTGCACGTTTATTTGAATCGAAAAATGAATAATTTAATATTTCATTTGAATTACCATTCCCCAATACCTTACCAATAGAGTAAAAATCAGTTCCGTTAGTTGATTTTAAAACTTCAAAATAATCGTTGTTACTTTCAGTTATTGTTTGCCAAGAGATTAAATTCCCACTTTCCATTCCTAAGGCTTGAAGAGCAACCATTTCAACAGGTAGAATTCCAATTGCACTCCAACCAAGTACTGTGAAGTCACATTGGTCACCTCCCCATCCATCAACCATTAACATATAGGTATTTCCGATGGTCAATCCAGTGGCTGTAACCGTACCGTTTGTGTTTACTCCAGGATTCATACAGTTTGAAACTGAACTGAAACCGGTACAGCATCCTAAGCCACTTGTTGTTACTGAATAAACTTCAGCTTGAATTCCCCAATTATTGTTACAATTTGTAACATTTGTAAAGTTAAAAACTTCAGTAGTACTCAAGGCTGTAAATTGGTACCATGAGTTATTTTCTATCGATCCACAAAAACTTAAACCAGCAGGGTTATCAGCAGAATAGGTCGTAGAGGTACTCGAACTCCAAGATGATCCACCTTGTGTTAAGGTGGCAGGGTTACTACAAAAATCATTGTTCGTGGCGTTTCCGCATGGTCCAGTAGGTGGAGGTGTTCCAACACAAACATTAAAAGCTGAGGTTGCACCTGTCGTACCACTCCATGTATAAACCCGGATGTAATAGGTTGCTCCTATAGTTAAGCCGGATACAGTTTGACTATTGGGATCGCTGCATGTTCCTGCAACTAATGTCAATGCTGGACAAGCTCCAGACCATACAGAATGATACATATCTGTTGTAGAACCTGTAATATTCAAAAGGTCAATAGTATGTGTATTGCTCGTGGCAACAAAAGAGAACCAGACATCATCATTTTCAGTACCTGCACAAGAAGCTGCATTTTGAGATGATGCAGTTGCTGATGCAACTGTACCTGCAGTCGTTGAGCCACATCCAGCGCCCGAATTTACGGTAACTGGAAAGGCACCTGCACAATCGTCATTCGCTGGAGGTGGTGGAGGAGTTCCTACACAAACATTGAATGTAGATGTCGCACCTGCCGTGGAACCCCATGTGTTAACACGAATAAAATATGTAACACCAACAGTCAATCCAGAAACAATGGAATTATTAGGGTCGCTACATGTTCCAGCAACCAACGTTAACGCCGGACAAGCTCCAGACCATACAGAGTGGTACATGTCTGTTGTTGAACCAGCTACGTTTAAAAGGTCGATAGAATGTGTAGTGTTTGTTGCTACAAATGAAAACCAAACATCATCGTTTTCAGTTCCAGCACAAGACGCTGCATTTTGAGACGAAGCAGTTGCTCCAGCTACAGTTCCTGCGGTTGTTGAACCACATAAATAATCAGGATTTACGGTAACAGGGTAGGCTCCAGAACAATTGTCATTTGCCGGTGGTAATGGAGGCGTGTTTGCACAAATTTGAAAAGTTCCGTTATTGTCATTCCCGAACTCCCATACTCGAATCCAAATAGTTGTTCCAGGTGTATGTCCTGTTCTTGTAATCATTGACATTAAACCGTTTGGAGAATCATCGTCATCGCATTCGATTAAAGTCATAGAGCCGCAAGTACCAGAATAAATGGCCATGCCTGAATCGGTCATTCCACCATTTGAATTCATGTCAATGGTAAAAGCACCGCCAGCAGGAACAGTCATTTGATACCAAACGTCGCCTCCAGAATAACTTGCGCAACCGGGAGCAGGAATTCCGGCCGTTGGAGTAGCTGTGGCTCCAGCATTGGTTCCGTTCGTAAATGTACAAGACGCGTTCACAGCTAAAGCGGGAGCGCCACAAGGATTATCAGATTGTCCCATTGCATGATTAATACTCAAAATACATGAGAAAATAATCACTTTGAAACTGAAGTGTAATAGTTGATTCATGTGAAGAAATAAGTTTAATTTATTCACAAAGATATGCCTATTAATTTAATTTTAAACAATTAATAAATGAAAATGAATATTACACTATTGTCTACTATAATTATAGGTGTTTCAGTTATTATTTATTTGCCGTGACATTGTTTAAACTTCTTACCACTTCCGCAAGGACAAGCATCATTTCTTCCAACTGTTTTTTCTACGGTTACTGGTTGAGGCTTTGGTTGCTGCGGAGCTGAATTTTTCATCGCCTCAGCGTAGCCTTCTCTACCTTGAATTTCTTGTTGGGTAGAAGAGGAAGTAGCTTGGGCTTTTTCGTAATTGTTTTGTTGTTTTGTAGATTGGTTTGTACTTTGGATTTCATCTGAAACCTTCAAGTTCAACTTCATCAACATTTCCAACGTTTCAGCATTTAAACGGCCAAGCATTGTTTTGAACAATTCAAATGATTCCAATTTATATACTAACAATGGATCTTTTTGCTCGTATTGTGCATTGTGAACAGCCGATCTTAGGTCATCCATTTCTCGTAAATGTTCTTTCCACTCGTTATCTATCATCCCTAGAATAATGTTTTTCTCGAATGAAGTAGAAATTTCTTTTCCGTTACTTTTTACGGCGTTCTCTAAATTAATTACCAATTGCATCTCTTTTCTTCCATCAGTTAGTGGAAGAATGATGTTTTGGTATTTATCAGACATTGTTTCGTAAACATGCTTGATTTGTGGTAATGCTTGTTCAGCAATTTTTGAATTTTTTCGATCATAACTATCTCTCAATTCATTGTACACTGCATTGATAAGAGTCGTATCGTCTTTGGATTCATATTCGCTTTCTGAGACTGGAGATTGAATTCCAACCGTTCTAATTAATTCATCTTGGAAGGGTCCAAAATTGTTTTTGTCATATGCATAAACCAATGATTCCGCTACATCATAGAACATATTGTCAATATCCAAATCCAATCGTTCTCCAAATAAAGCATTCTTACGCTTTCTGTAGATTGCTTTACGTTGAGCGTTCATAACGTCATCATATTCTAGTAATCGCTTACGAACACCAAAATTGTTTTCCTCGACTTTTTTCTGAGCTCGTTCAATTGATTTTGAAACCATGCTATGCGTAATAACCTCACCTTCTTTGAGCCCCATTCTGTCCATTAACTTGGCAATTCTTTCGGAACCAAATTTACGCATCAAATCATCTTCTAAACAAACGAAAAACTGAGAAGAACCTGGATCTCCTTGACGACCTGAACGACCTCTCAACTGTCTATCAACACGACGAGAATCATGGCGTTCTGTACCGATAATCGCCAAACCTCCAGCTTCTTTAACTCCTTCACCTAATTTAATATCTGTACCACGTCCAGCCATGTTGGTAGCAATCGTTACTGATTTCGCCTTTCCAGCTTCCGCAACAATTTCAGCCTCGCGTTGATGGTATTTTGCATTTAAGACTTCGTGTTTAATTCCTCTTGCTTTAAGTAATCCGCTTAAATATTCAGAAATTTCAACTGTTGTCGTACCCACAAGAACTGGTCTGTTTCCTTCAACAAGTTTCTCAACTTCATCTATAACAGCATTAAATTTTTCTCGTGCAGTTTTATACACAAAATCGTGCTGATCCTTTCTAGTAATCGGGCGATTAGTTGGAATTACAACGACATCTAATTTATAAATATCCCAAAATTCTTTTGCTTCTGTTTCGGCAGTTCCTGTCATTCCAGAAAGCTTGTGGTACATTCTAAAGTAATTTTGAAGTGTTATAGACGCATACGTTTGTGTTGCTGCTTCAACTTGAACATCTTCTTTCGCCTCAATTGCTTGGTGAAGACCGTCGGAATAACGACGACCATCCATAATACGCCCTGTTTGCTCATCAACGATTTTCACTTTTCCATCAAGAATTACATATTCAACTTCCTTTTCGAAAAGAGTATATGCTTTAAGTAATTGATTGATGGAGTGAATTCGTTCAGATTTAATGCTGTAATCACGAATAATAGAATCTTTCTTTGCAACCAATTCCTCTGGACTTAATCCTTCTTTTTCCAATTGGGCAATTTCAGATCCAATGTCTGGCATGATAAAGAAATCACGTTCCTCATTTCCAGAAATCAAATCAATTCCCTTATCAGTAAGTTCAATTGTGTTGTTTTTTTCATCAATAACAAAAAACAATTCCTTGTCAATTTTCTTCATATGCTTTCCTTGCTCTTGCATATAGAAGTTTTCAGTTTTCTGAAGATGAGCCTTGATCCCAGGTTCAGATAAATACTTAATCATTTCTTTGTTTCGAGGAAGTCCTCTAAACGCACGCAGAATTGAAATCCCTCCATCTTCAAGCATTTGCTTAGCTTCTTTGCTATTACCTCCCTCTCCGTTGATTACAGTCAATTGTTTTTTAGCATCTGCTAAGCATTGAGCTACAAATTTTTTCTGCTCGGCTACTATGCGTTCAACCCTTGGTTTTAATTGATGGAATTCATGCTCATCACCACGTGGTGTTGGCCCCGAAATAATTAATGGAGTTCTGGCATCATCAATTAATACTGAATCGACCTCATCAATAATCGCAAAATGATGTTTTTGCTGAACAAGGTCATCAGGACTTCCTGCCATATTGTCACGCAAATAATCGAATCCAAACTCATTATTAGTTCCGAAAATAATGTCAGATAAATATGCTTTCTTCCGTTCAGGAGAGTTAGGTCTGTGTTTATCAATACAATCTACTGTTAAGCCATGAAATTGATATAACGGTCCCATCCATTCCGAATCTCGCTTTGCCAAATAATCATTCACTGTGACAACGTGAACACCTTTACCAGATAAAGCATTTAAATATACAGGCAAGGTAGCAACTAACGTTTTTCCTTCTCCGGTCTGCATCTCTGCAATATTGCCTTTGTGCAGAACACCACCACCCATTAATTGAACATCGTAATGAACCATTCCCCAAGTCATTTCAGTACCTGCGGCTGACCACGTATTACTCCAAATTGCATGTTCACCTTCGATGATTATCCCATCTTTTGATGCAGCTAAATCTTTGTCAAATTGCTGAGCTGTAACTTTTAGTTGACCATTTTCAGCCCATCTTCGTGCAGTTTCTTTTACAACAGCGAACGCTTCCGGTCGAATCTCTTCCAGTACTTCTTCAATTTTTTCATCTATTGTCAAAGCAAGTTTATCAATTGCTTCAAATAAAACTTCCTTATCTTGAACATGAGTTTCAATGTCAGAAGCTCGTTTTTTTAATTCAGCCAATTCTAACTCTAAGCTTTTTGTCCCTTCAGAGATTAAATTTTTAAAGTAAGCACTTTTTGCACGCAACTCATCATCCGTTAAAGACTTAAATGCTTCTTGAAATTCATTCGTTTTATCAATTGAAGGTTGATATTCTTTACGGTCTTTTGCCGTTTTATCGCCTAATAGTTTTTTGAATATGCTTAATGCCATGGTATCTTGAGTATAAAATCGAATCGGTAAAATTAATTAAATATACCTTTTCATTGAGTTTTAATTGGTTTAAATTCTAACCGATTCAGTCATAAATTATTCCAAAGTAGAACGGTATGACAAATTGTCTAAGAAAAACATATTCACAAATTCGATTCATAGAATGATTCACATTATCTTTGTGCCATGCATGAAAAAATATTGATACTTGATTTTGGATCTCAGTACACTCAGTTAATAGCTAGAAGAGTACGTGAGTTAAATATTTATTGTGAAATTCACCCTTGGAATAAAACACCAGAGTTGGATGATTCAATTAAAGGAGTTATTCTTTCAGGAAGCCCTTTTTCAACTCGAGATGAATCTTCGCCAAAACCTGATTTATCGAAAATTAAAGGGAATCTTCCATTGTTGGGAGTTTGTTTTGGAGCTCAATATTTGGCGAATAATTATGGGGGAGAAGTGTTGCCTTCAACCATTAGAGAATATGGCCGTGCAAACCTATCTTCTGTTGATCATTCGAATGTGCTTACAAAAGGAATGACTGTTGGTTCACAAGTGTGGATGTCACATGGAGATACCATTAAAAAAGTGCCGGAAAATTATAAAATTATAGCGAGTACAAAGGATGTTGAAGTTGCTGGGTTTGAAATCGAAGGAGAGAATACTTTTGGTATTCAATTTCATCCTGAAGTTTACCATTCGACAGAAGGTTCAATTTTGTTGAAAAACTTTTTAGTAGACGTTTGTGGTTGTACGCAAGATTGGACGCCTTCTGTTTTTGTCGATGAGACGGTCGCTAATCTAAAAGAACAAATTGGTGATGATTCAGTAATACTTGGTTTGTCGGGTGGTGTTGATTCATCAGTAGCCGCTGTTTTATTGCATAAAGCGATTGGAAAAAATCTTCATTGTATTTTTGTCGATAACGGTTTGCTACGTAAAAATGAATTCAATTCTGTTTTAGAATCCTATAAAGGAATGGGATTAAATGTAAAAGGTGTTGATGCCAGCCAAAAATTTTATTCAGAATTAAAAGGATTGACAGATCCAGAGGCAAAACGTAAAGCCATCGGTAAGGTGTTTATAGATGTGTTTGATGAAGAGTCAAAATTAGTGAAAGATGCTAAATGGCTGGGACAAGGAACCATATATCCAGATGTAATTGAGTCTGTTTCAGCAACGGGTGGACCGAGCGCAACAATTAAATCTCACCACAATGTTGGTGGATTGCCAGATTACATGAAATTAAAAGTAATTGAACCTCTTCGCCTTTTATTTAAGGATGAGGTAAGGCGTATTGGTCGCTCAATGAATATAGATGAAAATATATTGGGGAGACATCCTTTTCCTGGTCCTGGATTGGGAATTCGTATTTTAGGAGATGTGACGGCTGAAAAAGTCGCTATTTTGCAGGAGGTAGACCATATTTTTATTTCTACCTTAAAGGAAGATGGATTGTATGAAGACGTTTGGCAGGCTGGAGCAATTTTCCTACCAATTCAATCTGTTGGAGTAATGGGAGATGAGCGTACTTATGAAAATGCGGTGGCGTTAAGAGCAGTGAGTTCAACGGACGGCATGACAGCAGACTGGTGTCATTTGCCTTATGAGTTTTTAGCTAAGGTGTCGAATAAGATAATTAATCAAGTGAAAGGCATTAACCGAGTAACTTATGATATTAGCTCTAAACCACCTGCTACAATTGAATGGGAATAGGTTCTTGGCACAAGGATTGTTATTTCAGTTAAATATTTTTGAAACATGCGTATATTATTGGTATTGATTTTAGTTGCTCAGACAACTGTCGGATTTACTCAGCCAGGAGTAGCAAGAGAATTGGTGATAAAGGGAAAACACTATTTCGAGCACGACGTCGAAGCTGGAAACACGCTTTGGGGCTTGCAGAAAATGTACGGTGTTGACGTAGAGGAGATTATTGCTGAGAATCCAGAATTAAAAGATGGTATTAAAGTTGGTCAAAAATTATTGATCCCTAAAATCACAAATGAGGTAAGTGAAACAGAAGTGTTTTCAGATTATAAGGTGAAAAATAGTGAAACGCTTTATGGGTTGTCAAAAAAATTTAATACAACAGTTGATCGTTTGATTGAGTTGAATCCAGAATTATCTGAAGGATTAAAAAAAGGTCAAACTATAAAAGTTCCAGGGAATTTCAAGGATGAAGAAACAGAAACGCAAATTGAAAAGGTAGAAGAGGTAAAGGAAGTTGTGCCGAACCCTTTTGTGGTAGAATCAACGAAGGAAGATGGAACCAAGGAATCGGTTAAAATCTCCTTTAGTGATTCGACTATTCGCCATTCAGTTCTTGCGCATGAGACAATGTATTCGATTTCAAAACGCTTCATGGTTTCTATAGACGAAATAATGAAGAAAAATGGATTAACAAGCTCTTCAGTTAAGGAGGGTCAGGTCTTAATAATTCCTGTTAAAAGTGAAAGAATCGAAAGAGTTGATGTTAAAAAAGTTCCTGATTATTTAGCTAATAAAGGTCCTGGTGTCTCGAAAATTGTGAAAAAAGATGAATACACAATTGCATTGTTTTTACCATTCTTTCTGGAGTACGGTTCTGGTTATTCAGAGTACGTTGCTAATCTTTCAGCTCAATTTTACATGGGAGCAATGCTTGCTGTGGATACCTTGGAAGCGAAAGGCTTAAGGGCAAAACTTCACGTTTTTGATACAAGAAACGACTCTATTACAATTGCAAAATTACTTCAAAACAGCATATTTGATAAAGTTGATTTGGTTATTGGCCCCTTGCTAGGTGAAAATGTCAATCAAGTCGCAACTTTTTGTAAAAATCGAGAAATTAGAATGGTATGTCCTGTTACAAGTGATTCGTACGTCCTAGAAAATAATCCCTATTTCTTTTCCGCGGTACCTTCCAACATTACCTTGATGAATGGTTTGGCGAAATTTATGGTGAATAATTATTCAAAAGATAATATTGTTCTTATAAAGCCAACTGACAAAAAGAGTTTGCCATTGTATGAATCATTTAGAAAAGCGTTTAATGAAACGCCTTTTAATGGTTCTCGCCCACATCTCGTTGAAACAACGATTGACAATTTTAATACTTTTATCAAACGAGGTGTGAATACTAGATTTGTTGTTCCTACCGTTGATAAAACGACGGCAATGAAGTTCATGAATAATCTGAACCGGTCTGCCTTTAGGTCAAGTGCAAATGATTTGTTTGTATACGGTACCAAAGAATGGGTGAACTTTACTGATATTAATAATGTTTATAAGAACAAATATAATTTTCACTTTCCTAGTCCAAATCATTTAGATTATTACGAGGAGAAAGTTGTCGGATTAAATAAGGTTTATCGTAGTAGATACAAAACAGACATTTCAAAAATGGCTGTTCAGGGATATGATGTACTACTTTATTTTTCTAGTTCATTTTTTCTTGAAGGTAAAAGCATCAATTTGATTATGAATAACTTCAATATGAAATCTATTTCAACTTCAGATGGTCAGGAAAATTCGAATGTTTTTATAATTGAACAAGACGATTTTAACTTGTTAAATGTGGGTGAGACACACTGATAATCAATCAGGTTGGTTGATTTTTTTATGCATTCATAGGGTTCTATTTAAAATTTATTGTATTTTTAGGCAACCGTGTTAAATTATATACGTTTTAACCGCGTAAACTAGAAACTACAAACTCATGAAAAAGATCTCCATTTTTTTCCTGTTTGTCTCTGTTGCTTATATTTCCGAAGCACAAGAGGACATTCAAGAAAGAATTACTTCTTCTCCGCAGCCGAATAAAATTGCCGTTGCAAATGAAGAAGTGAAAATCGAAAAATCAATCAACAAAAGCACTACAATTTCAATCAGAGCAGGTGAGTCGCAAGTGACTCATGACAATGCTTATTTCTTAAACGAAATTGCTAAGATTGACAATCAAATTAGTGCGATTAATCAAAAAATAGCGATTATCAACAATGATCCAATTGAAGCTGAAAAAGCTACAAATCAAGGATGGTTTGAAGATATGGACAGAATTAAAGCCGAATTGGAAGCCAAAAAGGCCACTATCCAAAATCAACTAAATTAAAATTAAAGAAAATGAAAATTTTAGCATTAATTAGTTTAGTGGTTTTTCCATCTATTCTTTTCGCTCAAGGAGCAACTTGTGCAGACATGGATCCAATTTGTACGGATGTAGGAGCTTCTTTTACAGCAAATACTGGTACAACGTCTGAACCCGGAAATAATTATGGGTGTTTAGCAACACAGCCAAATCCAAGCTGGTATTATTTTGAAGTGGCCACGAATGGTAATATTGACATGAGCTTAACGGCCGGATCTGATATAGATTTCATTATTTGGGGGCCATTTGCAAATTTAACTGCTGCACAGGCAAATTGTGGCTCTTTGGGTGCCAGTGTCGATTGTAGTTATTCGGCAACGAATAATGAAACACCTTCAATCCCTGGAGCTGTTGCAGGTCAGGTTTACATTATGCTCATAACGAATTATGCCAGTGTTGTGCAAGATATAACATTGGTTCAAACAGGTGGGACAGGTTCAACGGATTGTAATATTGTCAGTAATCCGCCTTGTTTTATGAGTTATTTTGAGGCTACCGTGTCGGCTTGCGATGCAACTACTGGCACTTATTCAGTTTCTGGTTCAATCGAATTCGACGATCCGCCTACAACAGGAAATTTAATTGTGCAAGATTGTGATGGAAATCAAACTATTGTTGCTTCTGCACCATTCACAGTTAACGCTTCTGGTGAAGGAGTTGAAAATTTCAATTTAACTGGACTTGATCCAGATGGTGGACCTTGTAGCGTTACCGCTTTCTTTAGTGCGGATCCAACTTGTACTCAAGTATTAAATTATACGGCGCCGGAATGCATTTGTAATATCAGTTATTTTAGCGGAAATATTTCGCCTTGTGATGATGCCACTGGAACATTTGATATAACAGGATATATTGAATTCGAAAGTGCGCCAACCACAGGTTCACTGACGTTTACAGATTGTAATGGGTATACAGATACTTATTTTGCACCTTTCACAAGTCCACAGACTTTCGCCTTAACTAATATGGTATCGGATGGTACAACAAACTGTACGATTACAGCTACTTTTTCCGCAGACCCAGGTTGTTCGATTACATCTCCTTCGTTTAATTATCCAGCTTGTGTAATTGGACCGAACTGTCCTGTTGATATAGGGTCTTTTACAACTTCAGTTGCAGGAAGCTCTTCAACAGGAACGCAATTGTGTTTTGGAGACTCTTTTATTATTAATCCAGCGGGAGATTTTATTCCACCAGATGATATTGGAGATGATGGAACATTTTCATACAATCCCGGATTGTGGTTGATGATCTATGATTGTCCTCCAACAATCGTTGCTCCAAATGACTTTTTAGGCGACCCATGTATGTTGGGAGGATGGGAAACAAATGATCCTGCCGGACCTTGGTCTGTTGATAATATTTATGGTGATAATAGTACGTACTATTTCGTTCCAGTTACTTTCTACGATTATGTGAATGGAGTTTATTCATACTACTCAGCTGGAACACTTTGTTATGATATGGGACCAGCATATGAAGTAACTTTTTTAGCGCCAATAATTGAAAATACAGTTGAGGATTGTTTTGCTGGAACGGCTACTTCTACGATATCAGGTGGTGCGCCATCATTTGATGGTTCCAATTTTAATATTGTTCCTGGTACCTTGTTACCTTCCACAGCATCATTTGTGAATACAACAGCGGCGAATGGAGGTGCAATTACCATTACCGGTTTATTAGATGGTGATGCTTATTCTTATGAGGTTGAAGATCAGAACGGATGTCCTATAACAATCTCGGGCATTTTTAACGGAATGCAAAATGCAGAATTCACGTATAACTTTAAATATTGTCAAGATGAGGTTGATCCAACAGCGAACATTACAGGTGTTCCTGGAGGAGATTTTACTGCTGCACCAGCTGGGTTGGTTTTTTTAAACACAAATACTGGATTAATAGATCTTTCAGCATCAACTCCCGGCACATATACGATTACTTATGAATCACCTGCCGCAACATGTTGGGGTACGGAAACTTTCGTTTTGTCTATTAACCCATTGCCTTTAGTTAATGCAACTGAAGATAGTCCAATTTGCGACGATGGAGTTTCAACAATCCAATTAGCTGAAACTGGTGGCGAAGCTACAGAATGGTTATGGTCATCAAATGGATCTGCTACTATTACAAATCCAACCGATCAAAATCCAGTGGTATCAAATGACGCTGTTAATGGTGAAGTTTTTACTGTAACAGTAACAAATGTAAATACCGGTTGTACTAATACTGATCAAGTAAGTGTAATTGTTAACCCAATGAATACTATTGCAGCTGGGTTAAATCGAACTGTATGTTTGAACTCAGCAATGACCAATATTTCATTGGCTACAACTGGAGCAACAGGTGCTACATTTGCTGGGTTACCTGCTGGTGTAACAGGTGTTTGGGCAGGTAATGTTGCTACAATTAGTGGTACGCCAACAGCAGCAGGAACATTCAACTATACAGTAACAACAACCGGTGGTTGTCCGCCAGCAACGGCTACTGGAACTATCACGGTGAATCCAATAAATACAATTGCGCCAGGAACTAATCAGACGGTTTGTATAAATACTGCAATTGTAACTATTACTATGGCCACTACTGGAGCTACTGGAGCTACATTTGCAGGATTACCAGCGGGTGTCAGCGGATCATGGGCTGGAAATGTTGCTACAATTAGCGGAACACCAACCGCATCGGGAACATTTAATTACACTGTAACAACAACTGGAGGTTGTCCACCAGCAACAACAACAGGAACTATCACGGTGACACCATTAAATACAATAGCACCAGGAACTAATCAGACGGTTTGTATAAATTCTGCTATAACAAACATCACTATGGCTACAACTGGAGCTACTGGAGCTACATTCGCAGGTTTACCAGCAGGTGTTACTGGTTCTTGGGCAGGAAATGTTGCAACTATAAGTGGCACACCAACTGTTTCGGGAACATTTAATTATACGGTTACAACAACTGGTGGCTGTCCTCCAGCGACAACTAACGGAACAATTACAGTAAATCCTATTAATACGATTGATGCAGGAACGAACCAATCAGTGTGTATGAATTCGGCGATAACTACAATTAGTTTAGCTACTACTGGTGCAACAGGAGCAACTTTTTCAGGATTGCCAGCAGGTGTTTCTGGATCTTGGGCGGGAAATGTTGCTACAATTAGTGGAACTCCAACAGTGTCAGGGGTATTTAATTATACGGTTACAACAACTGGGGGATGTCCACCTGCCACAACGAATGGAACGATTACTGTAAATCCAGAAGAAGATGCATCATTCACATTGACTGATTTCTGTGATGGAGGAGCTAATTCGGCTACAATTAATGGTACGGTAGGAGGTACGTTTGCTTTCAATCCACTTCCTGGTGATGGGGCAACAATTGATCCTTCAACGGGTGAAATATCGAATGAAGTTAGTGGAACAACATATACAGTTGAATATACAACACCTGGCGTATGTTCTGTATCTTCCACTGAAACAGTTACGATAAATCCAGGTCCAACACCTGTGATTTCAGGAAACCTTCAATATTGTGCAGGTCAAACCACAACATTAAGTACGACTGTAGCATATTCTTCGTATGTATGGTCAACAGGTGCTGTAACTCCAACAGTAGACGTTACAATTGCAGATAATCCCATTACAGTTCAGGTAACTGATGCGTTGGGTTGTATTGGAACTTCCGCTGCTGTGAATGTTGCTGAGAACAGTGTTTTTGTTTATGACATCGCAATGGAGATTTGCCAAGGTGAATCAGTAGATATTCATGGTAATATGGAATCCGTTGCTGGAGTTTATTCTCAAACATTTACTTTGCCAACTGGTTGCGATAGCACGGCAAACGTTACATTAACTGTGAACCCATTGCCTATTGTAGATGCTGGTTCTGATGTTACGATTTGTAACGGTGAATCTACGTTGTTAACGGCGACTGGAGCAACATCATATGTTTGGGACAATGGGTTAGGTGCTGGAAATAATTTTAATGTTTCACCAATTACAAACACTACCTATTCGGTTTCTGGAACCGATGCAAACGGATGTGAGAATACTGATAATGTAATAATCACAGTAAATCCACTTCCAACTGCATCAATATCAGGTACAACTACTATTTGTGATGGTGATGCTTCACCAGATATCACAATTACTGGAGCTAACGGAACAGCGCCTTATACTTTTACTTACAATATCAATGGCGGTGCAAATTTAACGGTTGTTTCTGTTGGAAATGATGCAGTCATTAGTGTTCCAAATTCTCCAAGCGGGGTTTACAATTATAATCTTGTTAGTGTCGAGGATGCAAGCGCAACAAACTGCAGCCAAGCACAAATAGGAACTGCAACAGTTACGATTAATGCAAATCCAAACCCTTCAATTACTGGTGATATAGATTATTGTGAAGGATTTAATGCGACTATCTCCGCAGACCAAGTTTATACAACTTACAATTGGTCTACTGGTGCCGCTTCTCAATCAATAGTTGTTACAACTGCTGACAATCCTATAACGCTTACTGTAACGAACGCATTCGGTTGTTCTGGAACTTCTGCCGTATTTAATATAATAGAGAATCCAACGCCTATTATTGATGCAGGGCCAGATGTTGCTATTTGTCTAGGTGGCTCAACTGATTTAAGTGCTTCTGGAGCTAATTCTTATACTTGGGATAATGGTGTTGGAGCAGGTAACAACATTAATGTCACTCCTATAGCTGATATAACATATGTTGTAACTGGAACTGATGCAAATGGATGTATTGGAACAGATGATATTTCAATCGTTGTAAATGATCCGCCTACAGCAACTATCTCGGGCACAGCAACTATTTGTGAAAACGAATTGTCACCAACGATTACATTTACCGGGGCTAATGGAACTGAGCCATACACATTTACATATAATATCAATGGAGGACCTAATTTGACAGTTAACTCAATTGGAGCAACTGCAAATGTTGTGGCGCCGAACAATCCTGCAGGAACGTATACTTATAATTTAGTTAGTGTAGAAGAATCGAGTGTTAATAATTGTTCTCAAATTCAAACAGGGTCTGCTGTAATAACTATTAATTCATTGCCGATTGTAAATGCGGGGCCTGATCAGGTGGCATGTGGAAATGACGAGATAACTTTAACCGCTTCTGGAGCTAACAGTTACGTTTGGGATAACGGTGTAATGAATGGTGTACCATTTATTCCTTCAACAGGCAATTACACGGTGGTAGGAACGGATGGTAATGGATGCTCAAATTCTGATGTTGTTTCAGTTGTAGTTTCACCAGTTCCGATGCCAGACTTTGATGTGAATTATACTGCTTGTGAACCTTTTATAGTTACCTTAACGAATACAACTCCAGGAGTTAGTGCGAATTGTGTATGGCAAATAAGTAATGGATCAGCGCCTATTCTTGGTTGTGGGCCGATAACCCTAACGATGGGACAAGCTGGAAGTTATGATGTTACCCTTACTACTTCAAATCTTGATGGCTGCACGGCTACAATTACCGAGTTGGACGCGTTTGAATTTGAGGAGTCGCCGAACGCTTTTTTTACTCCATATAATACCACATTAACAACATTGAACACTGAAGTGCATTTTGAAAATGAATCAACTGGAGCTTCTTCATACGATTGGAGTTTTGGTGACAATTCTGGTAATTCAAGTGCTACAAACCCTGTTCATCAATACGATGAAAATGAAACTGGAAATTATTTGGTTACTTTAATCGCCTATTCAAACGCTGGTTGTTCAGATACGGCATATGGCTATATTAGGGTAGAGGAGGAAATTATCTACTATGTACCAAATACATTCACGCCAGATGATGATAGTTATAATCAATTTTTTCAACCAGTATTTACTTCAGGTTACGATCCATTCGATTATACTTTATTAATCTTTGATCGTTGGGGTGAAATTATTTTTGAATCACATGACGTTGATAAAGGATGGGATGGCACGTATTCAGGAAATTACAAGGTTCAGGATGGAACATATACCTGGAAAATTGAATTTAAAACATCAATTAATGACAAACGAATTACCGATATTGGACATGTTAATGTTTTGAGGTAGATTTAATTAGTTTTAAGCCGTATGATTTTCATTTTAATCATACGGCTTTTTGTTTTTATTTTAAGGATAAATTTGAAATTTGTTAAGGTTTTTTGATTTTAATTACATTTTGAGAAAAAAAGTAAAATTTGAGGCAACCTTTTGATTTTTTGAGAGTTTACTTTATATATTATTCTTACCTTGTACACGTTTTGTTAATTAAACAACCATGATAACACCTACAACTACTCAAACGAAAACTTCAGTTTTCCAACTAAATCAGTACTTTAAAAACATGAATTCAATATTCTGTGCGATTTTATTTTCGCTGATGGGAACGTTGAATCTTTTTTCACAAACAAATGAATGGGAATTAGTTAAAACACAAGAAGGAATTAATGTATTCTCGCAAATTATGACTTGTGAAGTTGAGGGGGCGCCCAATTCTTTTGATTATGTTGTGTTTAAAGTTGAAAACACAACAGTAAATCAATTGACAGTTGGACTTCACTTTGAGATTTATTTCGAAGAAGGGTGCAATGGTTGTGATGGATCTGAAGAAACTTCTACAGCTCTGGTGCTTGAACCAGGTGGATTCATAGAATCAACATGTTCTAATCCAGTTGACCAAATGTCGTATTTTATTTTAAATCCAGGCTTCGCTGATTCATGGAAATATACCCATTCGCAAGTACAAATTAATGTAATTCAATAATCATATGAAATCTATTGTTAATACAATTAATGCAATGAAATATTTAGTCATATTGCTATTGGTTTTTGGACAAAACTTCTCAAATGCTCAATGTAATTTGACGATTAGCTCACCTTCCCCGACACAAGTTTGTCCGGGAACCGTGGTAAACCTTTCTGGTTCTGCAACAGTATATGGAGCCAATCAATCTTTTAACTTTAATGTTGGATCTTTACCTTCTGGTTGGTCCGTTGCAGGTGGAGCCAGTTTTTCTGCTCCTTGTGGTGCTGGTCCTGATGGAAACTATTTTTGGGCTTCCACGGCTGGTTCTGGAGTACCATTTATTCAAACGGCTGGTTTCGATGTATGCTCAGGTGGAAGTATTTTATTTGATATGAGATATGCAATTCAAGGAGGTGCATCTCCTTGTGAAGGCCCTGATTTGGCTAATGAAGGTGTAACTCTTCAGTATAGTTTGAACAATGGCGCCACTTGGATTGATATTGTTTATTACAGTCCGGGAGGTTATACATTACCAACAAATCCCAATACAACTGGATCTGTAGCTACCGGAGTCACACCCTATACTTCTTGGAATACATTTGGTGTGGCTATACCTCCAGCTGCAATATCTGGTAATACAATGTTTCGATGGGTACAAGATAATTCGTCAGGAACTTGTTGCGATAACTGGGGGATTGACAACGTATTTATTAATGCTGGACCTTGTTTAACAGCGAATATAAATTGGAGTAACGGTCAGAATGGAGTAAATACTATTTCACCGACTATTAACGCGGACCAATGTTTTACAGCTGATGTTTATGATAACCTAGGGAACTTCCTATGTTCATCTGCAACGTCCTATTGTTTTACGGTATTTACACCTAGCATAGATGGTGGACCTGACCTCACAATTTGTAACGGGTCATCACTCACCCTAACAGCCTCAGGAGGTTCTGGATTTGTTTGGGATAATGGAGTGACAGACGGCGTGCCATTTACGCCACCAATGGGAGTGACAACTTATACTGTAAATGGAACAGATGTTAACGGATGTGCTGCAACAGATCAAGTGGTTATCACCGTTACTCCAGGAACGCCGCCTACAATTAATCCTGCTGGTCCTACTTGCGTTAGTGCTGGATTGGTACCACTTTCTGGGAATCCATCTGGAGGAACTTTTACAGGACCTGGCGTAACTGGTACAAATTTCAATCCTGCTACAGCTGGAATAGGTACACATACGATCAATTATTATTATACTTCAGGTGGTTGCACGGGATCAGCAACGACAGATATTGTTGTTACTTCTTCTAATACGATTGCTGCAGGAACAAATCAAACGGTTTGTATGAACTCTCCAATTGCCACTATATCTCTAGCGACGACTTCAGCAACAGGAGCAACCTTTTCAGGTCTTCCAGCTGGTGTTACAGGGTCTTGGGCAGGAAATGTTGCAACAATCAGTGGAACTCCGACAGTGAGTGGAACATATAACTATACAGTAACAACTACTGGTGGATGCCCTCCAGCTACAACTTCAGGAACTATTACGGTTACACCATTAAACACGATTGCCTCAGGAACGAACCAAACAGTTTGTTCGAACGCACCGATGACAAATATTACCTTAGCAACGACAGGAGCAACAGGTGCAACTTTTGCAGGACTTCCAGCAGGTGTTACAGGTTCTTGGGCCGGTAACGTAGCTACTATTTCTGGAACACCTACGGTTGCGGGAACATTTAATTATACTGTAACTACAACGGGTGGATGTCCGCCGGCATCTACTACTGGAACAATTACTGTAAACCCGGGGAACACTATTGCTCCAGGTACAAATCAAACTGTATGTATTAATTCAGCTATTGCTAATATTAGTTTAGCTACAACAGGTGCAACAGGAGCTACTTTCGCAGGCCTTCCAGCAGGCGTTACAGGATCATGGGCAGGAAATGTCGCAACTATCAGTGGAACTCCAACTGTCGCAGGTGTATTTAATTATACGGTTACTACAACTGGAGGATGTGCTGCTGTAAATACTACAGGAACAATTACGGTTAATCCATATAATACGATTAGTGCAGGGACAAATCAGACTGTTTGTATAAATTCGCCTTTAACAGCTATCAATTTAACTACAACTGCAGCTACGGGAGCAACCTTTGCAGGCTTGCCTGCAGGTGTAACTGGATCATGGGCAGGAAATGTTGCAACTATTAATGGAACACCAACTGTTGCGGGAACGTTTAACTATACAGTTACAACGACAGGTGGGTGTCCACCAGCCACAACAACTGGAACAATTACTGTAACTCCATTAAATACAATTTCCGCAGGCGTGGATGGAACAACATGTGTTAACTCAGCGTTGCCAAATATTACACTTACAACAACAGGTGCAACAGGTGCCACGTTTACAGGTCTTCCTGCTGGAGTAACAGGTTCTTGGGCAGGAAATGTTGTAACTATAAGTGGTACGCCAACAGTATCTGGTACTTTTAATTATACAGTGACTACTACTGGTGGTTGTCCTCCAGCAACTGCTTCAGGAACAATAACAGTTGTATTAATTAACACGATTGCACCTGGAACAAATCAAACGGTTTGTATTAATTCAGCGATTACAAATATTAGTCTTGCAACTTCGGGTGCGACAGGAGCAACTTTTGCCGGTTTACCTCCAGGCGTAACAGGGTCTTGGGCTGGAAACACTGCAACAATCAGTGGGACGCCAACAGCCGCAGGAACCTATAATTACACAATTACAACGACAGGTGGTTGTCCTCCAGCGGGAACGTCAGGAACAATTACCGTAAATCCAATGAATACCATAGCTGCTGGTACAGATCAAACAGTTTGTATGAACTCAGCTATAGCTGATATAACGTTGGCGACAACTGCAGCGACAGGTGCTACTTTTACAGGACTTCCAGCAGGTGTTACTGGGTCATGGGCAGGAAATGTTGCGACAATAAGTGGAACTCCAACTGTATCGGGTACTTTTAACTATACAGTCACAACAACAGGAGGTTGTCCGCCCGCAACAGCAACTGGTACTATAACAGTTACTCCTTTAAATACGATTGCTGCCGGTACAAGTCAAGCAATTTGTGTGAACTCTGCTATTACGAATATCACTTTAGCAACAACGGGTGCTACGGGCGCTACATTTACGGGACTCCCAGCAGGAGTAACGGGTACTTGGGCAGGAAATGTTGTAACTATAAGTGGAACGCCTTCAGTGGATGGAGTATTTAATTACACTGTTACAACAACTGGCGGTTGTCCGCCTGCCACGGCTACTGGAACTATTACGGTTTACAGTCTTCCAATTGTAGATTTTAGTGCAGATGTTCTTCAAGGATGTGAACCCTTAGATGTAGTTTTCACGAATGAAACTGTTGCTGGTGCTGCATTGGATGTTTGCGTTTGGAATTTAGGTGATGGAACTATTGTAAATGATTGTGGACCGATTTCTCATACTTATGCGAATGCAGGTTATTATGATGTTTCGTTAATGACAACAGATGTTAATGGATGTTCGAATTCTTATTCAGTGCCTAGTTATATTTACGTTGAAGCTTATCCAGAAGCTTCTTTTACGCCAACAAACATTCTAATTACTTCAATGCAACCTGTGGTGAATTATGAAAACACTTCAACTGGAGCAACTAGTTATGTATGGAATTTTGGTGATGGTTCGGCTTCGAGTTCATCATTGAATCCAACACACACTTTCCCTGCAGAAACAGCTGGCGCATACACTGTTACTCTGATTTCAAGTTCGCCTATTGGGTGTGCTGATACAGCTTATGGCTATGTGAGAGTTGAAGAAGTATTGATTTATTATTTACCAAATACATTCACTCCAGACGGTGATAATTATAACGAAACATTTAAACCTGTTTTTACAGATGGATTTGATCCTTATAGCTTTTCAATGTTCATTTACAACAGATGGGGGGAAATTGTTTGGGAGTCTCATGATACCACTGTTGGTTGGAATGGAAGATATGGTGGGCTACCAGTACAAGATGGAACATATACATGGAAAATCGAATTTAAAACTTCAATGAACGATGAAAGAATCATGGATGTCGGACATGTGAATCTGATTCGATAAAAATTAATAATAAATAAAAAAAGGCGATGTTAACATCGCCTTTTTTTATTTATTACTTTTTCTTCTTTCGATTTCCTTAACTATAAGCGAAAGTTCTCTTGATGTCTGGCCAGCAACAGAAGTGTTTTCATCAGCACGACGAAGCAGATAAGGCATTACTTCTTTAATAGGACCGTACGGAACATATTTCGCGACTAAATAGCCATGATGCGCCAAATTGAATGAAATGTGATCACTCATCCCTAAAAGTTGAGCAAAGTATACACGCGAATCATCCTTTGATAAATTGTATCTTTCCAACAGCTCAGTAAGAAATAGAGAACTTTGCTCATTATGCGTTCCAGCGCAGATTGAAACATGATTGATGTTCTGTAAGCTTAATTCTAACGCGCGATTATAATCGTTGTCACTGGCAGCTTTGTTAACTTGAATAGGGGATGGATAACCTAAATCGTTCGCTCTTTTACGTTCCTTTTCCATGTAAGCTCCTCGAACGATTTTTACACCAAGAATATAACTGTTCGTTTTTGCATGCTCGATTTCTTTCGTGAGAAAGTTTAATCGATCATGACGATACATTTGAATAGTATTAAATATAATTGCCTTTTTTGTATTATATTTTATACTCATTTGTTGAGCAATGAGATCAATTCCGTCTTGAATCCATGATTCTTCGCCATCAATAAAAACGGGTACAGAGCATTCAAAGGCCGCCTTGCATATTAGATCAATTCGTTCGGTTAATTTGGAATAATGAACTTTATCTTCTTCATTAAGGTTATCTATTGATTTATTTGATTTTTCCAATAAGTCAAATCGACAAATACCTGTAACTTTAAAAACAGCAAAGGGAATGTTGATATTATTTCTTCCTTCTTGAATTGTCGCTATTATTTCCTCGACGGTTTTATCAAAGTCATCTTCAGATGTTTTACCTTCAATACTATAGTCAAGAATTGTTTTGATATTAGATTGGGCCAATTCGTTTGAAGTATTTAAAGATTCATGAATTGATTCGCCACCACAAAATTGCTGGAAAATAGTTTTTTTAATAAGCCCTTTAATTGGAAAGTGCAATTTTAAGGCAATTGGAGTTGCCCATTTACCAAACTTTACAATTGTTGGATTGGCAACGATTTTAAACAACCAGTACGCGCGTTTTAAATCTTTAGAAGATTTACGGCCAAATGCAATCTTGGTATTTTCAAATGAAATCATGAGTGCAAAATTAATCTGTTTTGAGTATTTCCATATGCAAGAGTACTTCTTTTTGTATTTTTACTTCAATTTTAAATCTGCCATGAAATATATCGAAGCTCAAAACTACAAACTTGAAATTGGAAGCTTAGTTAATTCATCTCTTTCCGAATTACTTAAATCATCTTATGCCAAGTCCAAGAAGGTTATTATCGTGGACGAAAATACAAAGGAATATTGTCTTGACGCTTTAATTACGAATTTCGACGATTTAAAAGAAGCGGAAGTCATTTTACTACCAGTTGGTGAAGAGAATAAACAATTGTTTATAGTTCAGAATGTTTGGGAGGCACTAACAGAATATGGAGTTGGAAGACATGATTTAATAATTAATCTTGGTGGCGGTGTTATAACAGATATGGGCGGATTCATCGCTTCATGCTACAAAAGAGGGTGTGATTTTATTAATATACCAACGAGTCTTTTGTCAATGGTAGATGCTTCACTTGGTGGTAAAACGGGAGTTAATTTAGGCTATTACAAAAATCAAATTGGGGTATTTTCTAACCCTGTAGCATTGTTTTTGGATCCGTCTTTTTTGGAAACTTTACCTGATGATGAATACCTGAGTGGATATGCTGAAATGATAAAACATGGACTTATTTCAGATGCTCAATTATTTACAGATGTAATAAATTGTATGAATGGTGAATTTGAGTTTAATGAGGAATTATTGATTCGATGTATTGAAGTGAAAAATAAAATTGTCTTAATAGATCCAAACGAAAAAGGAATTCGGAAAATTTTAAATTTTGGACATACAATTGGTCATGTGATTGAAGGTTTCTACATGGAGAGTTCAATTTCGCATGGTCATGCTGTTGCAATTGGAATGGTTATGGAAGCCTATATTTCCATGAAAAAAAATGGATTGTCCGAAATTGAATACATGACTATAGAGAATTCAATTCTCGGATTTTATGGACTACCGAAATTTTCTGATGAGGACATCCAAGAAATGATTGAAATGCTTCAAAATGATAAAAAGAATAGCAATAATGAGATAAAATGTTGCCTCTTAAAGAGTATCGGTGATTGCACTTACGATCAAGTTGTTTCTGAAAAAATCTTTTTAGAAACATTCTTACATTTTAAAAACAAGCAAATTAATCTAAACTAAGATTTCAGCTGTAATAGTTTGGTTTTAATTGATTCTAATTTTGATATTACGTCGTTTGAATCAACAACTTGCTCAGGTTCATCCATAGTTTTGGATTTCAATGCCTTCTTTGCTCCTTCGAGCGTGTATCCTTTTACTTTTACCAATTGAAAAATAGATTGGATTTTAAGAATTTCTTTAGGAGTGAATAGTCGGTTTCCTTTGTTGTTTTTTTTTGGCTTTAGCGTCGTAAATTCTTTTTCCCAAAATCGAATTAATGAGGTATTCACATCGAACATATCGGCAACTTCTCCAATGGAGTAGTACAATTTAGTTAAATCATGTTCCTTAATGTTTGGCAAAACAGAGTTGGTTTTGTATCGAATATAGTTATTATTTCCCAGTTGAAAAGTTTGGTTTATGTAAAATTGTTAATTTCAATGAAAAGGAGTAGAAAATGTTCAATCAAAATGGAATAGAAGAAATAGACTATCAAAGAAGGCGAGAGTGGGTCTTTTTATTGTTAGTAGGCATTTTTCTGGGTTCTTTAACGATGTTAAACATTTTAGGAGTATCGCGTTTTATAGATTTATCACGGTTTATTGGAATAGATTCCGAAAGCGATATTCGTTTTGTAGTAGCCGTTGGTGTTTTACCGTATCCAATAACATTTTTATGTACAGATATTATCTCAGAAATTTACGGTCGTAAAAGAGCTAATATGGTAGTTTGGGTCGGCTTGATTTTGAATCTTTGGGTTTTAGTTGTCTTATGGTTTGGAGGTTTCCTGGAGGCGCCTAGTACTCTTTTACCGTCAGGAAGTTTACCTTTAGAAGTTGTAGACGGTAAAGCGGTAGCGCCGCATGGATACGTGTTTTATGAAATTAGAACATTGACTTTTGGAGCAACAATTGCCTCAATGATAGCATATATTTCAGCTCAGTTCATTGATGTACATATCTTTCACTTTTTAAAGAAGAAGACAAGTGGGAAAAGACTATGGCTAAGAAATAACGTATCTACTTTAATTAGTCAAATGGTGGATTCAATAGCCGTAATTTTGATAACTCATTTTTATGCTCATGCTTTGCCAATAGATAGTCCCGATAACTTGTGGAGTGTATTGTGGATGTTTATTTTAAGTAGCTATTTATTTAAGTTTTTCTTTGCCTTATTTGATACAATTCCGATTTATATTTCGGTTCGATTTCTTAGAAAATTTCTAAAAATTGAGGATGAATTAAGTTACTGAATCGCGATACCTTAAGTGCCAGAATAGGTAAATGACACTGATTATTGACAAAATAATAATAGGTAGTAAGGTTAAAGCCACAGAATCAAAAGTGTTTTGATAAGTTAGAAGTGTACTAGCAGAACCAATCATGACACCTAACTCTAGTCCAATAAACAAAGTTCCTGAACCAATTCCTCGGCGTTCTGGATGAGACAAGTCTGCCGTCCACGCGAACAAAGTTGGACTTGTAATTCCGGTTGCTAAACCAAAGGTTATCGCCGAAGCGGTGTACAATGTAACTGAATTGGCAAATGCTACCATTGTCAAACTAATAGTAAGTAATGACATGCCGATAATTAATGTTTTTCTCCTTCCAATTACATCAGAAATACCACTGGCAAACAAACGCACGAGCATTGTAGAGATAACATAAAAAAGGAAAAACCAACCTTTGTTTTCTATTCCTAAATAACCCGATATTTCCGGAGTTATAACTAAAGTCATTCCTGATGCTGCGGCCGAAAGTGTCATGACGATGAATGCCGGAATAACACTTGGCTCGAGAACGTCTTTCCAGGTTACTTTTAGAAGTGAAAACTTGAATTTTACAGGATTTGGAAGTGTTTCTTTCAACATCATGACCATAATAATAGCTAAACCAGCAGAAATAGCAGAAATGAAAAAGAGACTGTTCATTCCAAGAGTATTTTTAATAGGGGATCCTAATGCCTGACCAATTCCCATTCCGACTGAGAAGAAAACTCCCCAAATTCCCATACCAACGCCTCGCTTGTTTTGTGGTAAGATATCCGTTATCAATGCCGTTGCTCCCGTTGGAGCAAATCCAGCGCTAAATCCATGCATAAATCGCAAAAACAAAAAGATCGAAACGATTCCAAATAGTGGATATAACAAGGTTACTAGTCCGCCAATAACAATCCCAATTATCATCACTTTTTTCCTTCCGATAGTATCTGATAATTTACCAGAGAATGGACGTGAAATCATTGCTGAAATTGAAAATAGTGTGATAATGAGGCCTTTGTGATTCGCACCATCCATTTCTGTGATGAACCAATTTAATTCTGGAATAATCAAGTTGAAACTGATCATAAACAGTAGCATCGAGACACATATGATCCAAAAATTCCGAGGGTATTTAAATTTCACTTTACAAAAATACTCCATAATCCGTCTTATGTGTTTAAAAAGAAGAAAATAATATCTTTGAACTTAAAATTCTTGATTAATTTGATCTATGGAGAAAGAAGCAACGTTTGGAGCTGGATGTTTTTGGTGCATCGAAGCATGTTTTAAAGATGTAAAAGGTGTATTGAAGGTCATTCCAGGCTATTCTGGAGGGACGAAAGCAACGGCTGATTATAAAACTGTGTGCTCAGGAAAAACAGAACATGCTGAAGTAGCGAGAATTGTTTTTGAAGATTCAGTCGTTTCATTTGAAAAACTGCTAGAGCTTTTTTGGTTTGTGCATGACCCAACACAGCTAAATCGTCAAGGAAACGACATCGGAAGGCAATACCGTTCAGTAATTTTTTGTCATGATGAATCCCAAAAAGAAAGTGCGGTATTAGCTAAGAATAGATTAACAGAAGAAAGGGTGTGGGACAAACCAATTGTAACGGAGATTGTTGATTTAACAACTTTTTATGCTGCAGAAGATTATCACCATAACTATTTGGAGAATAATCCAACTAACCCTTATTGCCAATCTACCGTGCGACCAAAGGTGGACAAGTTTAGAAAAGTTTTTGCGGATTTAATAAAATAAAAAAAGGGACTTATTAAGTCCCTTTCAAATTTTCGTTCAATATCGATTACAAATTAGAATAGATTTCCCACTGATCAGCTGTTAGTATCGACTTTAGCACAGTAGCTTCATCATTTTTATTTCCATCGATGAATTCTTGTTTACGCTCTTGAGGAACGTCATTTCCGTTGATAATCGCATCAATTTTCAATTCAACAGTAATAAAAAGTTCTTTAACTTTATCATATTGAGAAGCAGTTAAATCAACATCAATTTTCAATTGATCAGCACGATTAATTCCTTTTTGAGTAGGTGTAATTTGTGATTGCTCAAAGCACTCACTATTAATACTGTTTGTGCAAGATGTGTCTTTTGCATGTACAGAAAGTCCACCAAGTAAAATGGAACCGACAAGAAGTGATTTAAAAAGAGTCATATTATTAGTATATAAATTTGTCTTAATTAATGAAATCAGTTGATTTCTTATAATATAGATGCAAATATAAAGGAAAAGTTGCCTCGATAGTCATCTATTTTTTTCAAAGAAACTAATTCAAACATCAAAGACTAGAAAATTACATGCTAGTTGCGGTCCTTTTTGTTGGATTCGAATTTGACTTAAGCTTTTGTTGAGAAGGAGAAAGTATGGAATTCAACTCTCTGTCTTCAATCTCTTGAAGCTCCTTTAATGAATTTGATTTTTCTTGTTCATTCAAATTTGTTAATGCAGCTTTTCTGTTTTCAATTTTTAGAAAAAGATTTTTTACTGACACTTCCTGCTCACTAGATAATTGTGTACTAGATTTTAATTTTTCAGTTTTAGCAGTCGCGATTTGCTCTGGTGATTGCTGAGTATTTGGTAAACCAACAACTTTGGTTTTCGAAATATTGTTTTCACGAGCAACTCTGTTCTCAGTTTTTTCTTGTGCAAAAACTGTACAACCACTTGTCAACGCAAGTGCAATTAATGTGATTTGACCTATTTTCATAATTTTTAGTTTTAAATTTCTCAGAAACAGTATACTCAAGAAGCTGTCTCTTATACACATCTGACGCTGCCGACGATCTACTCTGTGTA
>OLID01000043.1_pt1 | contig 93949 bp, 85 predicted proteins | sample 1609361 | NCBI WGS metagenome assembly OLID01 (sample SAMN05416778, study PRJEB24817) | seawater metagenome | isolation source: Sea water | place: Canada:Atlantic | collected 2013-07
ATCTACACAGAGTAGATCGTCGGCAGCGTCAGATGTGTATAAGAGACAGTAATCAACTAACTCAAGTTGTTCGGCTTTCACTTCAGGTGCAAAACGTTTACGTACCTTGTAATACTTCAAGTACTTTTTTAGAATATGTTTTAAGCTTCCATTCATGGGTTCCCAAAAGTAGAGAATTAATTGGCATTTCTCATGTAACGACTGATATTAAACTTCTAAAATGAGGCGTAGTAATCGGAAAATGATTCACAATTGCTTATGAGTACGTCGTAATCGTCAGGATATTGGCGTTTCAATTCTTTATAATGTTTGTTTTTGGAAAAAATGTATTCCCAGTATCCACCATATTTATCGTAGTCCATGTCCCAATCGTATTCATTGATATCGGACTGAGCGTATTTTTCACAACGTCCCATCATTCTCAAGCAAAGTGCTTTTTGCTTTTCGTTGGTTGCTGTTTCATAGGCTTTTTTGTAATATTTTTTTGCGAGAATACATCGTGCAAACTCTTCATCATCAACTTGACCTGATTTTATCAAATTAGTACTCCACCAATACCTTCGCATCATCCAGGAATTCCCGTAATAACTCATGTTTAAATAACAATTGGCAGCGATGAAGTAATCTTTCGCACGATTTGGATTATTCACATTGTCTCCTTTTGCAATATACGCCTGTAATTTCTTAGCGATTTGATACTTTGTGTAAGTAATTGTATCGTATTTAGACTTGGCATGTTCCGTATTAAAGTCTGTGCTAAATGGATTGGCATTTAACATCGATTTATACGAATATTTTTCTTCATTCCATGTTTTGTCACTCACTTTTGAAAAAGCAGAAATAGCTTTCTCCAATTCATTTTCTCTTAAGTGTTTTGTTCCCAAAAGGTCATACAATCGTTCAATATCACCTGAAACGAATTCGGTCAACCATGGACTTTTGAATTGGTCATTTTCAATTGCAGCAATTAATTCTTTGATTTCTGCAACTGTATATTGGGCATCCAGATAGAAGAAGTATTCGGTAAAGAAATCACCATACAAGTTGGCAACTTGATTTGGAGCTTTCCATGCTTCAGACTCCCAATGTTCCATGTTTTTATTTAAGTGACTAAAAAGACACGCTGCGACAGAAGTTTGATTGTTGTATTCTGCTTCACGTCCAACAGCGAATAAAAAATTGGAGTAATTCGGAACTTGATGGTTTTGAAGTAAGGCTTTATTGTTATCGTCGAAAATCCAATTAGAATTTCTTGAACCATCTACGTTGAAAAGCAAAACCAATTGGTCTTTCAAGTAATTTAACTTCGGGTTCTTCGTGTTGCCGATTTTCGATATTTGTGTGATGGCCTCGGTGTTATTGTCAGCAATGTGATTCAAATAAGCGATTGAAATTTCTTGTAGAAAACGAGCGTCTTCAACTTCAAAACGAACGGTTTTTAACCATTCCATTAAATCACGCGAATACTGTTTGTCTGAAGCTATTCGCTTGTTGTATTGTTCCGTTTGGTCTTCGGAGTAATAATCCGACATTGAAGGCGGAAATAGATTGTATTTTGGTGTTAACACCCAGTCTTCAATTTTATTGATCTCGCGTAAAAACAAAAACGAAAGTTGAGGGTTGGAAGCGTCTATATAGACCAATCGCTCAATTAAATTGACGCATTTCCCAGGATTTCTCAAAGCATACATTACAATTACATTTCCTTTTTCACGATTTGTTTTTGCTTCGATTAATGTTTTTTCTAGCGAAATGGTTCTGTCAAAAAGCTGACTTACAGCGAAGCGTTTGTTGGGACATTTTTCAAAAATCTGTGCCAATTCGACATTTCGTTCAACGGAAGAATTTTGATAGCACAATTTAAAATAGCTCGCCCAGTAATCGATAACATCCGTTTTGTCATCGGTGAAATAGTCGCTAAAAATTGAATTGACTTTCGATTCGCTACCAGCATAATACGCCAACCTCAAAGCGAGAAATGCGTATCTTTTTTTCAGCATTTCATTTGATTCAGATTTACATTTTTTCAGAGCAGCTTTGATTTTTTTATTGCGTTGTTTTTTTAAATGGTCGCCGCCTCGCTCCCATGGATCATAAGTCACTTGGCTATACCGCGAACAGCTTTTTGCAAATTTCAAATAGTTTATTGCAGCTTTATCATTGGTTTTATTCAGGTAGTGCACAAATGTGTTTGGCGAATTGGAATCATCCAATTCCTTCGGGTCGATTTTATAAATTGCTAAATAAACATCCGTAAGATTTGGAGTGTTTTGGCAATACGCTCTCCAAAGTAAAGTGTTTGGATCATCTTCAGGATTCAACTCTTCCTCAGGACCGTAATTATCTGCATTGTAATTGAACGGATTATAGCCATTATCAACGAACAAAGTAGGAGTAAAAAGGGAAAAGCGTACTTCTTCTCCATACGGATACCAAGGTCCACAAGCAAAAACCAGACTTTTACTTACTAAAACGGCGATACAAATTATCCAATTCTTCATGAGGTGTAATTTTAAATTCTTTTTCATCTAACTGAAAGAAACTAACTGTTATTGTGTCATCAAAGGAACTGTTCTTTTTCAATTGATCAATTAACTTTTCTAAGGTCTTGTTCGAAACTGATTCGTGCTTTATTCTGAAACCTCGACGTAAATAGATGTTATCTATAACAGTATCCGTTTGAAGAATCGACCAGAGGGAATTTATGTTTTTAAGATGAGGTTGCAATACAGATTGTGGTCCATGAATCACTCCTTTGAATGACTTGTTTTCGTAACAAATATTCCAGCTGTATTTTGGAAGCGCGTAATCCATCGGTAAAGGGTAGTTCACCTTACTATCCGTGTATTTTTCAAACTCGTTCAAATCAAAAATGGAATTTTTGTTTTCGTTGTTTTTTGGACTTAACAGATTATAACACATCAGCATAACTCGGTCAACAGGTGGAATTCCCATTTTGTCATGATACTTATATGGATACAAGCGCAAAGTGCAACTGATTTTAGAACTTGTTTTCGCCTTTAGTGATTTTAAGAAAAGAAAATAGTTTTCTTTTGTAGAAGGTGTCCAATCGCAATCGATTTGAATTTCCTTTGGTTTGGCTTCGATGTATAAATCATCCTTCAGCATTTTTGTCACGAGGTACAACGTGTTTTCTACAAAATCTTCTAATTCGTATTTGTCCATTCGGGTGAAAACAGTGTTTTGAATATAAACACAAGGGATAATTTCACGTTTTTCAAATTCTGAATGACGTGATAAATTAGTTTTTGAAATCGGCACTGCGCCCAATTCCTCGTCGTATTCAACTTCGAACAGTTTTAAATAGAGTTTAGAAATATCAGACTCTTTAATTAAGTTTTCTTCCGCGTCGGACAAATAGTTGTTTTTGCTTTCCCAGTAATACATGCCTCTTTTCACAACTGGTTTGTTTTTAGTTGCACAACTTGAAAGGACTAGAAGTATCAATAGAGTTGAGAGAGTATGACGCATTTTAAACATAAATTCACTTAAAGTTAGTGAATCTTTTTAGGATTAATGATGTAACGTTTTTGATTTTTTTTACTTATGAATTTAACTACAAACAAAACAACTTTATATGAAACATTTCTTCGTAATTGGAATCACTTCTATCGCTTTAATGAGCTTTATTTCGGGTAAAAAACCTTCGGCAAAAACAGCAAAAAAACAATTGGATGAATTTTGTGCGTATGTTCCAAGTGGACAAACGTTAAATGAAAAAGATACCGTTTCTGTACAAGGGTTTTACATGTCAAAAGGTGAAGTAACGAATAGTCAATACAAAGAATTTTTAATGGATTTAAAGCGAAAAGGTGAGTTGGATAAATTGAAAATTGCGGAACCCGACACGACAAATTGGAATACAGAATTGAAATGGAACAATCAAAAATATGTTGATTATTACTTTTCGCATCCAGCCTATCAAAACTATCCGGTTGTCAATGTTTCCAAAGAAGGAGCCGAATTGTATTGTCAATGGTTAACTGAAAAATACGACAGTATTTCTGGGGGCGAACTGAAATTGAAGTTTAGATTACCAGATCATATTGAATGGTTACGTGCGGTTCGCGGGAATCAAATGTTGAATACTTACGCTTGGGGCGGACCATATTTGAGAAATTCTAAAGGAATGATTTTAGCGAATTTTTTAAATTTTGGATCAGAAAATATTACAAAGAATCAAGAAACGGGTGAGTTTGAAATTACGACGAAAGGTATCGGTTATACTTTTGCGGACGGAGCGGATGTCACGGCTCCTTCACTTTCGTATTGGCCAAACGATTTTGGATTGTACAACATGAATGGAAACGTTTCAGAAATGATTTCAGATAAAGACCTTGTTGTTGGTGGCGATTGGCGTTCTCCAGGTTATGATATTCGAAATGAAAGCACACGAGCATACAAAGGTTCAAGTGTAACAGTTGGCTTTCGAGTGATTGCGACCTATGTCGAAAATTAAGAGCGATTGTTTACATTTGTAGACAAATCATTGATCATGACATTAAAAGAAACAATACAAGCTGTTGAGACTTTTCACAACGCTTTTGGAATAGAAAACAACGAGAAACCGACAGTTGATTTATCAGAAAACGATATCAAATTGCGTCACCGTTTGATGCACGAGGAAAATGAAGAATATTTAGAGGCTGCGGAAAATGGTGATTTAGTTGAAGTGGCGGATGCACTTGGAGATATGTTGTACATATTATGCGGGACAATTTTGAAACACGGAATGCAGCATAAAATCGCTGAGGTTTTTAAAGAAATTCAACGTTCGAACATGAGCAAGTTAGACGCCGACGGAAAACCAATTTACCGTGAAGACGGCAAAGTGATGAAGTCTGAATTGTATTTTAAACCAAATATCAAGGACATTCTTAATTCCTAATGAATACCACCAATATTCGTGTTTACGGAATCATTATCAATGATGAAAATCAAGTTCTTTTGTCGGATGAATTGCGTTTTGGAAATGCGTTTACCAAATTTCCTGGAGGAGGATTGGAATGGGGCGAAGGAACCAAAGACTGTCTAAAACGTGAACTATTTGAAGAACTTGAATTGACCTGCGAGATTGGGGATTTGTTTTATGTCAATGATTTTGCTCAAGTTTCAGCTTTCAGAAAAAACGATCAGTTGTTCAGCTTTTATTTCTTTGTTGAGAAAATTGATACAGCGGCAATCTGTATTTCCAACCACGTTCCTCCATTAACAGAAGAAGGCGAGAAATTCCGATGGGTAGATTTAAAAGACCTTAATTCAGCATCCGTGACTTTTCCCATCGATAAAATAGTAGCCCAAAAATTGAGTGAATTATAAACCAAACGACTTTGGATCAATTCGATCGTACTCTTTTGGAAAATACGTTCTCAGAATGGCCGTGTAATAATTGTATGGTTTGTGTTGAAGGTTCATACTCGTTTTCTTATACACCGATTTATCTTCAAATACACCATTCTTATCTCTAGGATGTTGCTTTAAAAATTCTTTGTCGTCCAAAATTGTTGAATCCTTTAATTCCAAAGGATATTCTGGTTCAGGTAATTTAATAATGTTACCTATTTGAGCGAAATTAATTCCATCCTTCGCAGTTGGTGTTTTTATATCACCGTATTCTGCAGTCAATTGATTTTTAATGGAACTGCTGAATTTCGTAACTAGGTCTTTGAATTGTGACTGAAAAAGAAGTATCATTCCTTCTTTTACAAATACTGATTTATCGATATCAACTTTATCCGACATCAGCGCGGCGACATTTTTGCGGATGAAGGTAGAATCGTTGTAGGAAAGAGGCATTGAAGGAACCAAATCTTCAGGATTGATTAAACCAAAACTCATTTCTGGAGTAGAAAAATTACGGTTATACTCGCGAATAAAAGCTTTATTTCCAACCATTGGCATAGCGAAAGCATACACTTTAAAGTTGTTTTTAGGATTTAATTCTTCAGCACTGACATATTTCAAATAAGCACGCGTTAAAACCGCTAATGCGCCACCTTGACTGTGACCAGTAATGAGAATATCATAAATTCCTCTATCGTTTAATTTTTTTATTTGATCAAGAATATCTTGGTGTAAAAAGGCCAAAGCCAATGTATAGCCACTGTGAATGGATGAAGCTGTATCCTTGCCCATTTTGTATTTAAATGAAATATCTTTTACCTTAATCTCTCCCTCTGCTGGCAATAATTCTGAATACATGTTCGCTAGCCAACTGAATTTATTTGCTGTTGACCCGCGAAAATTGATCACACCAACTTTTCCATGCGTGTACACCTGAAATACGTTATCCATGCCTGTTTTTTTGGATGTGTAGATTTTACTGTATCCAATTGGAATTATTTCTTCATCATCGCGGTATAAATCGAGATAGGTGAAACTATTGCAAACCATTATCATTTCTTTTGCCTCTTGAGCATTAAAGCCTTTTTGAAGTTGCGCAAATGGTGTTTGGTTAAAAAATAGTACGAGAAGTAATGAGATATAGAATTTCATAGTTACTGTTTTTGGAGATAGTTTTAAAACGGGTGATTCCATTTTTTAGTGTAAGAATATCAACAATTAGCCCAACTTTTCATTGTTCTTATGTCTTTCCCCGTCTCGAATTGTTTTCTTTTCGAAGTTTTTACGAATAGCTTCATCCAAATCAATTCCCGTTTGATTGGCCAAACAAACAAGAACAAACAGAACATCTGCCAGCTCATCTCCTAAGTCTTTGTTTTTGTCACTTTCCTTTTCACTTTGCTCTCCATATCTACGCGCCATAATTCGAGCGACCTCGCCAACTTCCTCCATCAACATCGCGGTATTTGTCATTTCATCAAAATATCGAACACCGTGCTCTTTGATCCAATTGTCAACTGTTTGTTGAAGTGATTTAATTTCCATTATTCTCTATTTTTTGAATCTATCCAAATTGTTACAGGTCCGTCGTTTACGAGCGAAACTTTCATATCCGCACCAAAAACGCCTGTGGCTACTTTCGCTTCAGATTTCACCATTAATTCTTCAATAAAATATTCGTACAAAGGAATGGCAATTTCTGGTCGCGCTGCTTTGATATAACTTGGGCGATTTCCTTTTTTCGTTGACGCGTGCAAAGTAAATTGACTAATCACCAAAAATTCGCCCTTGATATCTTGTGCCGATAAATTCATTTTTCCTTCCTCATCGCTAAAAATGCGCAAACCACAAATTTTTTGAATCAACCAATCGGCATCTTCTTTCGTGTCTTCCGTTTCTATTCCCACTAATACAACAAGTCCTCGATTGATTGCACCGTGAATTTCTCCATCAATTTTTACAGCTGCTTCTGTGGTGCGTTGAACAACAATTCTCATGCGAAATCATTTTTTCGGTGAATATCATTTTCGTCTTCCGTCATTAGTTGAAGGTACGTTGTGTAGCGACTTTCATCAATATCTCCATTTTCAACAGCTTGTTTTATAGCACATTTTGGCTCGTTGATGTGTTGACAGTTGTTGAATTTACATTCTGACATCAATGCACGCATTTCTGGAAAATAATGAGAAAGAACTGCTTTATCTAAATCTACAATTCCAAATGCCCGAATTCCAGGAGTATCAATGATGTATCCACCTGAAGTCAATTTGTGCATTTCCGCAAAAGTCGTTGTGTGTTTTCCTTGCTTGTGCGCATCAGAAATTGCACCTGTTCGCAGATCTAAGGTTGAATCCAACGAATTTACCAAAGTACTTTTCCCTACGCCACTATGTCCCGAAATCATGACTTGTTTCCCTTTTATTTCGTCTCTCAAAAATGCCACATCATCTGCGTTTGTTGCTGATATTTTGTAACCTGGATAGCCAATTCGAGCGTACATGTCCAAAAGTGCATCGACATAATCTAAATCATCTTCTGAATACGTATCAATTTTATTGAAAAGTAGCGTAGTTGGAATTCGAAATGATTCTGCCGAAACCAAAAACCGATCGATAAAAGCAATATGCGTAACGGGAGAATGAATGGTGACAATTAAATACGCACGATCGATATTTGCAGCAAGAATTTGTTGTTGCTTGCTCAAATTGGTCGATTTTCGAACAATGTAGTTGTGTCTTTTCTCAAAATCTTCAATCAAACGATTTCCTTCTTCGTCCACGGTATCGTTTAAAATAACGATGTCACCAACCGTAATTGGATTTGTTGTCGTCAATCCTTCCAGACGCAATCTACCACGTATTCGGCACTTTACAATTGTTTCATCTTCCAATTCAACATTGTACCATGTTCCAGTTGATTTTAATACTTTTCCTTTTATTGACATCGGTGTAAAAATACGAAGTTCTATTCGGTTGAAGAGCATTCAGAATTAAAAATGAACGACGTGTAAGGAATTCATTTCTTTTACGACCAAGGCTTAAGTAACTATCGAATTATGAAAAACATTTCTTCCTTAATCAAATTATTTATTCTGCTTTTTAGTTCAACGATTGGGTTTGGACAACTGTCAAACGGATCAATTGCACCTAATTTTACAGTGACTGACATCAATGGAGGTCAACACACACTGTACGATTATTTAGACCAAGGCAAAACTGTTTACATCGACTTTTTCGCTTGTCACTGCCCTTATTGCTGGGCGTATCACAATACAAACGCGTTGCAAGATTTATATGATGAGCATGGACCAGGAACTGCCAGTGATGATGTTTTTGTGATAGCCATCGATTTGGATGTAAACAACGGTACGAATGAGTTTTACGGGATAAGCGGAAATACGCAAGGCAATTGGGTGTCTGGAACTAATTTCCCTCAAACGAATCCAGAAGGAACAGATTTAACAACGATACGAGACAATTATCAAGCATTTTCTTATCCGTTGATTTATGCTATTTGTCCGGATAGAATAATCACCAATATTGGACAAAAAAACAAAGATGAATTATATGCCCATGGTGCAACATGCGAGCCTCTAGGTTTGAGTGAGAACAAGGCGCATGCTATAGTGAATTTGGGTTTCAGTGAAACAGATATTCATGTTCTTCACGTAGATGAAGAAGCTATTCAGACCATTCAAGTTGTGGATGTGTTTGGGCGAGTATTAATTTCTCAATCGGATGTTTCCACTTCAACGAGAATTGATGTTTCCGCTTTACCAGAAGGACTTTATTTCGCCGTTTTGTTACGCGATACTAAAGCTGTTTTTTCTCAGAAATTTCAGAAATAGCGATAGAAGTCAATTATAGAGATTACACTTGTCTAATTTTTTTGAAAAATAGCTTTATCAGCAGTGAATTGCGTATTTTCTTCTTAAATTCGTGACTCAAATTAAAGCGCATGTCGATAGAGGTAAAAAATCTTTTCAAGTATTACGGTGATCAAGCAGCAGTAAAAGATATTTCTTTTAATGTAAAGGATGGAGAGATCGTGGGATTTCTAGGGCCAAATGGTGCAGGAAAGTCAACGACGATGAAGGTGATTACAGGATACATTTCAGCTTCGGAAGGAGATGTGAAAGTATGTGGATTACCTGTTTCTGTTGATTCGTTGAATACACGACAATTGATCGGATATTTACCAGAAAACAATCCACTTTATCTTGATATGTACGTGAAGGAATATTTGGCTTTCGTAGCAAATATTTACAAGGTTTCCGAAGTGAAAGACCGAGTGTCTGACATGATTAAAAAAGTTGGATTAGAGGTTGAACAAAACAAAAAGATTGGTGCTCTGTCAAAAGGTTATCGTCAACGTGTTGGTTTAGCTCAAGCGATTATTCACGATCCAAAAGTGTTGATTTTGGACGAGCCTACTTCAGGATTAGATCCAAATCAATTGGTGGAAATTCGTGAGCTAATTCGCTCAATCGGAAAGGAAAAGACTGTAATGCTTTCCACGCACATTATGCAAGAGGTGGAGGCGATTTGTGATCGAATTGTAATTATCAAACGAGGAGAAATTGTAGCGGACGACAAAGCTGGAAACTTGCAACACACGGCAAATGTTCAAACAGTTTATGTTGAGTTTGAAGGAAATGTGACGAAGAACCAATTGAACAAAATTGTTGGTGTTAGTAAGGTGGAGAAAGTGGCAGAAGGATGGTTGTTGGAAACGAAACAAGACATCGATTTAAGAAAATCCATTGCACAATTTGCAAACCAAAACAATGTGTTAACCTTAACGTTGAGAAAAGAAGAGAAAACGTTAGAAGAAGTATTTAAAGAATTAACGAAATAAGACTCCAAGATAAATAGACAAAAGATGTTAAGACTTATTTTAATAAGGAATAAGTCTTGTGGTCTTGAATCTTAAGGTCTTAAAATCCAATTAAAGTGGTAAAGAATTTTATAACAGAGATGACATGGAGAGGGATGATACACGATATCATGCCAGGAACGGAAGAAGCACTTATGAAGAAAGTAAGCGCTGGTTATATTGGATTTGATCCAACAGCAGATTCTTTGCACATTGGACACCTCGTTCAAATTATGACATTGGTTCACTTTCAAAGAGCAGGGCATAAGCCATATGCATTGGTTGGTGGAGCAACAGGAATGGTTGGAGATCCTTCAGGGAAATCACAAGAACGCAATTTATTGGATGCAGATGCATTGAATCACAATGTTGCAGCAGTTAAAAAGCAGTTGGAGCGATTTTTAGATTTCAATTGTGGCGAAAATTCAGCTGAAATGGTGAACAATTACGATTGGTTCAAAAACATGAATTTCTTGGACTTCATTCGCGATACCGGAAAACACATTACGGTCAATTACATGATGTCGAAAGATTCAGTGAAATCGCGATTAGAGTCAGGACTTTCGTTTACAGAGTTTTCATACCAATTGGTACAAGGATACGATTTCTACTATTTGAACAAACACAAAGACTGTATGGTTCAATTGGGTGGTTCAGATCAATGGGGAAACATTGTAACGGGAACAGAATTAATTCGCCGAAAAGGTGGAGGAGAAGCATACGCTGTTACAACACCATTGATTAAAAAAGCGGATGGAACAAAGTTTGGAAAAACAGCTGGAGGAAGTGTTTGGTTAGATCCAGAGCGCACCTCTCCGTATGAATTTTACCAATACTGGATGAACGCAAGCGATGCCGATTCTGAAAACTACATCAAGATTTTTACACTTTTCACACAAGATAAAATTGAAGGATTAATTGCTGAACACAACGAAGTTCCTCATTTGCGCGTGCTACAAAAAGCAATTGCTGAAGACATCACCATTCGTGTGCATGGAGAAGAAGCGCTAAAAGTGGCAATTGCTGCGTCTAATATCTTATTTGGTAAATCAACATCGGAAGATTTAAAATCACTTTCCGAAAAAGATTTCTTCGCCGTTTTTGATGGTGTTCCTCAAGCAACCGTATCGCGCAGTGAATATGAAGCAGGATTGGGAATCATCGACGCACTTTCTGCAAAAACAGGATTCCTTGCATCCAACGGTGAAGCACGAAGAGAACTTAAAGGAAACGCCATTTCTGTGAACAAAGAAAAAGTAGGAGAAGAGTTCGTATTGACAAATGACGCGTTAATCAACAACAAATACGTGTTGTTAGGAAAAGGAAAGAAGAACAATTATATTTTGGTGGTGGAGTAATTCTCTAGCTATTCGCTTCTAGAACAAAACATGCACTGAATCAATTAACCTATTGACAGGTTTAAATAACTCGTTCTTGAAATTGGGTTAAAAAAACACCAGGCACAGTTTTTGAAAAGCCAGAAATCAAACTAGTTTGTGAAATTGAATAATGGAGCTTACTTTTGATGTTTCGATTTGATAATTATATAAATTCTCATGAATATTAAGATTTATAGTTTTCTTTTTTTAACCTTTTGGATGAATTTCTGCTTAGGCAATTCACAGCAGACACCCATTAATAAACAGTCAGAAGACGAAGAAAAGAAGGTTGAAATCCGATTAAAAATAGATGGTGAAAACGAAGGAGTTGTTTTTTTAATAGGTGTTTTAACTGATCAGAATTACAAAATGGATTCTACTCAAATGTTGTCCAATGGAGCCGCTATTTTCGAAAGAGATTCGCTTTATAAAGAAGGTTATGTTTATGTTCTTTTGCCTAGTGGAATTAGTTTTCCGTTGCTTTTAGACAAAGATCAAGTTTTTAACGTAACATCCGATATTAACGATATTATTCAAAACATGAAAATAGAAGGTTCTTTAGATAACCAACTGTTATATGAGAATGCTCACTTTGAGGCAAAACACCAAGAGAAAATAAAAATATTAACGCTTAAAAAAGATAAATTGGATCCCAATGATGAGTTGAGACTTGAACTTCAAACTATAATAGATAGTTTGGCTGTGGATCGAATGAATACGCTCAATTCTACTTTCAATAAATATCCGAATAGTTTTTATGTTAGTTTTAAATCCTCTGGACAAAACCCAATAATCACTTATCCACGAAAAGCGAATGGTGATTTAGATACGTCATTACAAACGTTTCGGTATAGAACTCAATTTTGGAATAACGTAAACTTTTCGGACGATCGACTATTGCGAACTCCAGTTATATCAAATAAATTAAAGGTTTATATGACGCAATTAACCGCTCAAAATCCGGATTCAATCAATGCTTCCGCGGATATGTTGATAAAAAGAGTAAATGAATATCCAGAATACTATCGTTATTTTGTTAATTGGATCACACTTAAATATGAACCAACCAAATCAACATTGATGGATCCTGAGGCGGTTTATGTGCATATGATTCAAAATTATTATACAGAAGAAAAGGCAACATGGTCCACGAAATTTGAGATTGATTATTTTCAAAAAAAGGCGTCAGAAATGAAACCGAGTTTGGTAGGTAAAAAAGGTCCGAATGTTGAAGCAAAAGATATCCATGGAAACATTCAGTCAATAGCTCAATTAAAAGCACCTTACGTGGTTGTGTTTATGTATAGTCCCGATTGCGATCATTGTATCGAAGAGACACCAAAAATGGTTGAGCTCTACAAAAAAATAAAGGCGGAAGGTGTAGAGTTTTTTAGTATTGCCTTGGATACGAATCCGGAAGAATGGAAAGCATTTGTGTTAAAAAATGGAATGGATGTTTTTCCTAATGTTTACGATCCGACTAACAAAGCTATTTACAAAAAATACTATGTTGATATTACTCCCGAAATTTACATTTTGAATCCTGATCGAACAATAATTGGTAAAAATTTGAACCCAGACCAAATTGAACAGGTGATTTCGGAAGATAGAAAAAAGAGATAATATTGTTCGGTCGATTAATTTTGAATTAATACTCCACTTTCCACAAAAACAAACCGTGTGCGGGAACTGAAGTCGATGCGGCTTGTCTGTCTTTTGCTTCAAGGATGGACTTTAGGTCGTTGGCGTTAATTTTTCCATAGCCGACATCCATTAATGTTCCAACAGTAGCGCGCACCATATTGCGCAGAAAGCGGTCGGCAGTGATTTCAAAATAGGCTGTTGTTTCAGAGGTTTGGATCCAACTACCAATGCGAACAGAGCAGATATTCGTTTTCACGTCTGTGTGAATTTTTGAAAGTGATGTGAAGTCTTGCGTCCCGATGAGGTGTTTTGCAGCTTCGTTCATCGCTTCGAAATTTGGAGCATGGCGCACTTCCCAACTTCTGTCGTTTAAAAAAGGGTCTTTTTCCCAATGAATGAAATAACGGTACGTTCTTGAAGTTGCATCAAAACGTGCATGCTTGTCCGCATCAACTTCGCAAACAGAATGCAAAGCAATGGATTCAGGCAACATGCTGTTCATTTTGAATAGGAATTGAGAATAATCGTCAATTCTGGGTAAATCAACGTGTAAAACAAAATGATGTGCATGAACTCCGGTGTCTGTTCTGCCACATCCTACAACTTTATAGCCTGTATTAGAATGTAGACGAAAGATGGCTTGCTCAATTGCTTCTTGTACAGAAATTTCATTTGGTTGGATTTGCCAGCCATAAAAGTCCTTTCCACTGTAAGCTAATTCGATGAAGTACCGTTGCATTTTGTAAAAATAGTGATTTGGATTAAGGTTTTAACATCAAGGTAAAAGGTTGAGTAAAGTTATTGAAGCGTAAAGTATCCATGAAGTCGATGCCTCAGCGTGATTTTCTTTACGAGTCATCTTTCATAATCTTTGCGACTTTTCGGTAAAAAACCACTTGTGCACAAAAAAAAGAGGCAACTCTCATTACCTCTTTCATTTTCTTTAAATCGTGAATGACCAATTGAATCAAGTCTTGAAGTCTTGAATCTTATTTAGGCATTACAAAATTCGTCATATCAATTTCGTAGATATCGATACTTGCTTTATCACCGATTAATTCGAATCCAGAAACATAGGCTTTTTTCAACGCTTCAGAATAAATAAAGTGTGTGTCGTTATTTACGGTGTTTATTCCATTTCCAAGGTTGATTGGTGTGCCCCATTCTCCACCTTTATTTTCTACAACGTAAATATCTAAACCACCCATTCCCAAATGTCCATCTGAACTAAAAAATAAGTAACGGCCATCTGGAGAAATAAAAGGAGTAGTTTCTCTACCAACAGTGTTGATAGTCATTGGCAATGGTTTTGCCGTTCCCCAGCTTTTTCCATTTTTTTCAACCACATAAATATCAGTCGAGCTTTTTTCCCCTTTTCTATCCGTAACAAAATACATTGTATTTCCATCTGCAGTTAAGGTTGCCGCACCTTCAAAGTAAGTTGTGTTAATCGTTTTATTTTTAATAATGCTTGGCGTGTTCCACGTTCCTTTCGTGTTGCGTTTGATTTCGCAGATATCAGAACCTTTGGTCGTTTTCTTGCTTTCCGTTTCTGTGGAATTTAAAGTCATTACACCATACAAAGTATCAGGAGAGACGTAATTCAAAGCGTCAAAACCGTTGGAATTTAATTTTCCTAAATTATTCGTAATTGCGCCCCATTGGTTTGTTGTTGAATTCCATTTAGCCATATATACATCTTCAAAAAATGTTTGGTCATCTGGATTCATTCCTCCACCAGTTGTATTGCTTCTTCTCGAAGTGAAATAAGCCGTTTTACCATCGCTTAAAGGAATAATACTGTAATCATCGTAACCAGAATTGATGTCTCCTTGCAATTGCGTTCGCGTGTATTTGGCTTCTCCTTCCATTGCCGCTTTTGCGAATTCACATTCTTTAATGCATTGTTCCACATTCAAGACTTTTGCTCTTAATTTGGTCACAATGGCAAGCGTTTTTTGGTAATTTACAATTGCGGAATCAAGATTCCCTAAACGGTGATTTGCAGTAGCAATTCGGTAGTAGATTTCATCACTTACTTTATCTCCACCAAGTTCCATTGATTTATGCGCATATTTTAAGGCATATCCGTAGTTGTTCAGGTAATAATGACATTGTCCAATCCAATAAGCAGCTTTCCAGCTGTCCGGATCTTTTAATCCCGCTTCTCTAAATTTAACCAATGCGGCTTTAATTTTACCTTCTTCGTACAGTACTTTTCCTTCTTCAAGAAAGTATACAGAAGCCGTTTTATCAATAAAACGAGTTGTTGTGTCCGGTGGCGTAGTCGCTCCGTAAACAGCACTAATCGTTAAGCTAAAAAGGAATAAAAGAGTAAGTTTTGTAAGTAGATTCATCTTAAATAATTTTTGGTCATTTCGGTTAAGCAGTGCAAAAGCCATGCTAAAGATTGCAAATGTCGGTAAAATCCTTAAATATTGAGCGTTTAATTCTCGTTTTTTTGTGAGTATTGATTTGATTTTAAATCAACTAAATCGTTCATGGCAATTGTAGCGGCAACGATTGCCACGATCGGAGCGGTTGAAGCGAATAGCCACAAAAACAATTGAAAGACAATTTCGCCCAGTGTTTGAAATGGAGCGTTTGAGAAGTTTGAATAATCGAAAAGCGCCCCAACATTAAGTGGAACAAGAATCAATAGCGAATACACTCCACCAATAACAATGGCCAAACCTCTGTGTTTTCGAACAAAAATAATGCTCTCGTCTATATCTAATCGTCTACGTTCATTGATGTAATCCAAAAAGGCAAAACCGTAGTAAAAGAATCCGATGACAAATGTTAAATAGAAGATAGGAGATGATTTTGGATCTTCCCAACCTAAAAACGATACTAATAGTATGATGAGAAAGAAAAAGTATTCCCACATCAAATTTCGAATGACAATTTTTCCAGCTCGCTTAACATCTTGAATCAATTGTTTGAAACTAAATGGATAGGTGTTGCCAGTTAAAATTTTCTCCGTTTTCATGCTCAGATGAGAGATGAGTGGAGAAAGAATGATAACAACCAAGTATTTCGCGAACTTCATAAGGAGAATGGCAATTGAAATTTCAATTAATATATAAATCAAATACCAAACGATTTCATTCATGTTTTCCGCTTTCGGTAGCGTATAATTATTTTTAATCAGTGAACCTATATAATAGATAATAAGCATCAAAATCGCTGGAATAATCAAATACCAATAAAATCTGTGCGCGATAATAAACTTTATCGCCTTGTAATAGGAACGGATTCCGAGAATGAAATTTTTAAAAAATCGCATGCTCAAATTTAGTCAAAGAAATTCAGATGTATTCGCCTATTCGGTATTTATAAATGAACACAGGTTATTAATTCCCAAGGCTTTTGTATCTTTGGACTTTCAAATTTTTAACCTTTAAGGGATTAACACAATGAATTTTAGCAGTTTAACAGCCATTTCTCCAATTGATGGAAGATACCAAAGTAAGACAAGTGAATTACAACCTTACTTTTCGGAGTTCGGTTTAATAAAGTATAGAGTAATTGTAGAAGTCGAGTACTTTATAGCGATGGTTGAGTCTGGTGTTAAGCCATTGGCAGATTTCCCAAAGGAAAAATATGCCGATTTAAGATCTATCTGTTCTGCTTTTTCTGAAGTTGATGCGCGCTGGATTAAAGACACGGAAAAAGTAACAAACCACGATGTAAAAGCGGTTGAATACTTTGTAAAAGAAAAAATGACGGCTTTAGGTCTAGAAAAATACTTGGAATTTGTTCATTTCGGGTTGACTTCTCAAGATATAAATAATACTTCCATTCCTTTATCTCTGAAAGACGCGATAGAGAAGGAGTATTTACCATTATTGAACGAATTAATTGAATTGATTGAGAAGTATAGCAAGGAGTGGAAAGATATTCCAATGCTAGCAAGAACGCACGGACAGCCTGCTTCACCAACGCGATTGGGAAAAGAAATGCAGGTTTTCGTGGAGCGATTAACAATCCAAAAAACGCAATTGTATTCAATTCCTTATTCAGCGAAGTTCGGTGGAGCAACAGGGAATTTTAATGCGCACTTTGTCGCTTTCAAAGAAAATAATTGGGTTGATTTTGCGAATAATTTCGTTAACAATACCTTGGGATTAACGCGAAGTCAAACAACAACACAAATAGAACATTACGATAACCTTGCGGCTATGTTCGATGGTTTTAAACGAATCAATACGATCGTTATGGACTTGAATCGTGACATGTGGACGTATATTTCAATGGAGTATTTCAAGCAAAAATTAAAAGAAGGTGAAGTAGGTTCTTCTGCAATGCCACATAAAGTAAATCCAATTGATTTTGAAAATTCAGAGGGAAATATTGGAATTGCAAATGCATTGTTTGAGCACCTTGCTGCTAAATTACCGTTGTCTCGATTACAACGAGATTTGACAGATTCTACTGTTTTAAGAACCATAGGAATGCCACTTGCGCATACGTTTATCGCTTTTAAGTCGACCATCAAAGGTTTGGAAAAATTATTGTTGAATGAAGAAGCATTCGAAATGGATTTGGAAAACAATTGGGCTGTTGTTGCTGAAGCGATTCAAACTGTTTTGAGAAGAGAAGGTTATCCAAAACCGTATGAGGCGTTGAAAGGTTTGACACGTAAAAATGAGGCGGTTACAAAATATACTGTGCACGAGTTCGTTGATACTTTAGATATTTCTGATGCCTTGAAAGAAGAATTGAAATGCATCACACCGCAGAATTATACAGGAATACAACTCGTGAAATAATCCATGGATTGATTCTTGCTGTGAATTAGTTAAAAAGAGTATGTACAAAATTATCTCCTTCGTTTTTTTTCTTTTATCTGTTTCGTCCCATGCGCAGACAGTTTTCGAAATTGACTGGGGTGATCTCAATTTAAGCAACGGTCGTTTAGTGAAAACTATTCCGAGTGATTCGGGTGAGTTTTATGCTTTAAGTTGGTCAGGAGGAAGAATTGCAGGAAGTTATCAGGTAACCCATTACAAAGGTTTAGCACAAGAAAAGAAGGGCAAAATCAAATTGGCGGTGAATAAAAGCTATGCTAGTTTTGAAGGTATTCGTGTGGTGAATGGAAAGTTTGCCGTCTTCCTTTCGGATAAAATGGCTGGTCAAAACAACTTCTTTATCCAGTTTTTCGGAAGTGATTTAAAGCCGGAAGGAGATCCAATTTTGTTGGCTTCTTATGAGTTGGATTTTTCAAAAGGTGAGGGCAATTTTGATATTATTTCTTCCGAAGATGAAAAATATTTTGGCGTTGTTTGGGAATTAGAAGGGAAACGAGATGAAAAAGGCGTTTACGGATTTAAAATATTTGATCAAGAATTAAACGTTATCAACGATGGAGAATATCCGCTTCCATACAAAGCTGAGCTGTGTACAATTCATTCACATTATGTATCGAATCAAGGAGATTATTTTTTAGTGCTTTCAGAATTCACTGAAGTTCCGAGTAAAAATCCGTTCAAGAGCTATTTGAATTATAAAGCAGTACATATTTTTCATATAACGGATACGGGATTACAAGATTTCACCCTTGGCTTAACAGGAAGAAGAATTGAAGCATTGACAATTACATCAGACGAAAAACAGGTTTTTACTATTACCGGTGTGTATGGAGACGAAGGAATACAAGGTGCATCGGGCGTATTTAATCAGCGCATAGATTATCAATCGGGTAGTGTTTTGCAGGAAGGTTTCATGAAGTTTGACGATGCGTTTATAACTGAGAACTGGTCGGATAGAGCAAAGAGAAGAGCTGATCGATTGGAAGAGAAAGGAAAAGCTGAAGACCCAAAATTGTATAACTACAAAATGCGAAGTGCACGAACCTTGTATGATGGAAGCGTGATAGGTACAATGGAACAAAATTATGTACAGTTGATGTCGAATTCGGACATTCGTACAGGTCAAACGAACGACACGTATTATTACTATTACAATGATATTATCGTGTATAAAATCAATGTGAATGGCCAATTTGATTGGGTGAAGCGAATTGCGAAATATCAAATTTCGACGAATGACGATGGACCGTATAGCAGTTATGAGAGTTTTATTGACTCGACTAAAATAAGTTTCATTTTTAACGACAATTCAGACAATTACGATGAGGCTGGAAAATTCATTGACAATCAAGAAATTTACTCGGCTAATTTTGGAAGACGAAAAAATGTAGTTGCCATAGCATCAATTGATTATTTAACGGGAGATAAAACGCGAAGCACATTGTTCGATCGTTCGGAAATTGACGCCTTGGCCATTCCGAAACTGTTCAACGTGAATTACAATACAGGGGAATTGTTGATGTATGCAATTTGGGGCAGAGAAGAGCGTTTTGGCCTGTTGAAATTCAAATAGAATTACATTCTCTTTATAAGTTCTTCCTTCTCCAATTTGGAAAACGAATACTGGTCAATTTTTTTGAACCGCCGTTTCAATAGAATATCCATAGTTTTGGAATCTTCATAATACCGTTTACACGTCTTACAGATGAACAAATGAAAACGCAAGGCAATTTTGTCTGAAAGGCGAATTCGCTCTACAGCTGTTCTTTCCATCATTTCTGTTATGTCTTGACAATACTTCATTATTTCCACTTAGTTTGTAAGCAATCACGCATCAGTAGTTTCGCTCGGTGAATAATTACCCAAAGGTTAGAAGGAGTTATTTCGTAATCATTACAAATTTGTTCACTTTCTTTTTCCTCAAGGTATTTTGAAGAGATAATTCCTTTCCATTGCGCAGGTAAAGTATCCAAACAATCCGCCAATTCTGAAAGTGTTTCTTCCTTATCCATCTTTTCAGAAACACTTGGTTCGTCTCCCAAATGTTTTTCGGTTAACCAATGTGTCTTTTTTGTATCGCTTTGAAAGAAACTTGAAACAGGGTCTGTGTATTTTGTTTCAGCTTTTCTCCAGTAATCAATTATTTTGCGGTTCAATATACTCGTCAACCAAGTTCTAATCGTACTGCGCTGTTCAAAGCTATCTAGTTTCGTTATTGCTGAAATAAGTGTGTCTTGTACAAAATCTTTCGCCAAATCAATATCGTTGACTTTTGTCATAGCAAAAGATAGAAGGTAATCGCTGTGATCATCTACTAACTGCGTGGGCGTTATGCTTGCTTTTTCGTTCAATTTGATTTAGCTGTAGGATGTTTCTTTTTAAATCGTCTTACAAACGTAAATATAAGCAGTAACACAGCGACGAAAGCAAAGCTACGACCGATAACATCACCATACATTGTGTAAAATGTTTGTTCATTGTTCAGGTTTAGCGTTCCTCGAATGACATCTTCTTTCCACCATTCGGTTGCCTGTGAAATATCCCCTCGTTGATTTACAAAACAGCTTGTTCCTGTGTTTGCAGATCGGACAATGGAACGTCTGTTCTCAATTGCTCTCAAACTTGCAAAACTCAAATGTTGCTTGTAACCCGGTGTATCTTTCCACCAGCCATCATTGGTAATAATACTGATTAGATTTGCTCCTTTTCTGCATTGTTTGGCCACCCATTCACCGTAAATTGATTCATAACAAACAACAGGAGCCAATTGAAATTTTTGATAAACAAAAATTAAGGGTTCTTCTTCTATTCCCAATGTTCCAGATGTACCACCGTTTTGAATGGATAAATCTTCCAAAAAGGGGAAATAATCAGAAAATGGGATGACCTCAACTCCTGGAACTAGTTTTGATTTGTGAATGAATCCTGGTTGACTGTCCTCATTCAACGCCATGGCCGTGTTGTACGATTCATAAAATCCTGTTCCGTTCATCAAGGGTTGTGATGCTCGAGAATTTTTCTTTGGAAATGTCTTCCAAGTCGAAGCGCCTATACACCACGGAATAGTGCTGTTTTGTCGTTGAAAGTCAGCTAGAAATAGATAGCTGGGTTCGTTGTAGACATTATTTTCTGTAAACCCGTAGCTGATTGCAGTCTCAGGAGCAACAATTAAATCTGTATTCGCGGTAATTTTCGATTTTGCTAAGCGGGTTATTTTTTTTAGTTGCGCAATTTCACCTCCTGCAACAAATTTTTCATTGTACGGATCGATATTGGGCTGTACTGCTATGACTTCTACTGGATTCGGTTTTTCTGTATACGAAAAGTAGGTGATCATCGACAGCGTTAACGGGATAATGAAAATAAGCGAAGCGGACCAAATCAATGGAGTTTGAATGCGCCAAGATTCTTTTTTGAAGAGTACGTTTTTATAAATTTTAAATACAATTAGATTAATAATTAACACCCAAAATGTTCCGCCCAATACGCCTGTATAGGAATACCATTGTACCCAAGACGGCGTGATGCTGAAAGTATTTCCTAGGCTCAGCCATGTCCAGGACATTTCCCAATTGTAGTGAAAGTATTCAAAAGCAAGCCAGTAAATAAATAGTGAAATATAACCTTCCTTATTTCCGATGTGTTTTTTAGTGAGGTGAAAAAACTGAAACACAATAGCCATCAACAAACTGTTTAAGATGATAGCTAGAGCAGCGCCACCGCCACTTGCATTCCATACCCACCACGTTGTGATGATGTTATAGGTGAAAAATGCGATGTATGCATTGAAGAGAACTTTCCGAGATCGGTATTTTTTTGAAGAGATGTAATCTTCAGTCAGCAATAACGGCACCCAAGAAACAAAAACAACGAAGGTTAAACTTCCCGAAAACGGAAAAGAAATTGCCATTAAGACACCCGAAAGTAGGCTTAATGAAATCCTCGATTTTTTAGATAGTTCAATCATTAGGATAAAAATAGCCTAAATAATTCTTTTAACTCTTTATTCCTTGAAAATTACTCTTCGACTTCCAGCGTGTTTTTTAGGTTTTCTAGTCCTTTCTCCAAATCTGGACCGAGCTCGCTATCCATATCCATAAACAATAATGTAATGTTCCATGGCCAAGGCATGCTTCCCTCGAAGGACCAATCTACTTTAGTTGAAAACCGTGAAGATTCATCTAGTAGAAAATGAGCTTTTCCCGTCGATTCCCAAGGTTTTTTGAAACGAAGCTCATAGGAAATGCTTTTTCCTTCAATTAATTTGATGATCTCTTGTTCACCAACTCCCACATCTTCGTGTTTACTATTCCATGAATACACAGAACCAACATTACCTTCTGGTCCTGAATACGATTGCTTCATAGTTGGGTCGATTTGACTCCAAACAGTGAAATTCTCGTGATTCTCCATATAGCGAATGTAGTCGAATACATCAGATTTTTCTCGTTCAATGTCAACAGACCGTGTGACTTTGAAATCACTCGTTACAAACAAAGCAACGACCAAAATAATCGAAACCAATGCCAGGATTAAGATTAAAAACTGCTTTAAAAACTTCATAGTAGTAAGGAATTAATTAAACATAACTTTTACTCTGCAAAGATTTATCTGCATTCAGTGAAATTGGTAGGTATAAGAAAAAAGGGAAGACACAATTGCCTTCCCTTTTCTAATGTTTATTCAAATACGATAGTCATTTCAACACGTCTATTTCTTTGACGTCCCTCAGCTGTACCATTATCATCGATTGGCTGAGTTTCACCGAAATAAAGTGCTGTTAATCGACCAGCATCAATTCCTCTCGAAACCATAAACGCTTTTACTGCTTCCGCACGTTTTTTCGATAGAATTAAATTCGATTGGTCGTTTCCAACATTATCTGTGTGACCTGCAATTTGCAGTTTCCACTCTGGTTTTTTAACTAAAACATCAGCTAATTCACCTAATGATTGAATTGATTCTGTTTTAATCACATCTTTTCCTGTTTCAAACTCAAGATTGTCAAATGCAGTTTTCAAGATTTCTTGTACTTCTTTTTCAATCTCAGGACATCCTTGATTTGAAACTGGACCTGGAGTATTTGGACATTTATCATCTTTATCCAATACACCATCGTTATCAGTATCTTGATAAGGACAACCGTCATTTTTGATCGGTCCAGCGATGTAAGGACATTTATCGTCTTTATCTAACAATCCATCTCCATCTGTATCTGGCCAAGGACAACCGTTGTTTTCTTTTGGACCTGCAACTGTAGGACAGTCATCAATAAAGTCAAATAAACCATCTCCGTCTGTATCAGGGCAACCATTGTTTTCAATTGGTCCTGCAACATCTGGACATGCATCGTCGTCATCTTTAATTCCATCACCATCTGTATCAGGACATCCTTTAAATTCTTTAAGACCAGCAACATCTGGACAATCATCTTCTGGATCGATGATGCTGTCATTGTCTCTATCAGGACAACCTTGGAATGCAATATCTCCGAACAATTCTGGGCAAGCATCATCTTTGTCTGGAATGCTATCACCATCCTTATCAGGACAACCGTTAAACACGGCTAAACCAGCTTCTGTTGGACAATCATCTTTTGTATCTTGGATTCCATCACCATCCGTATCAGGACAGCCTCTGAATTCCCAAATACCTTTCACTGAAGGACATTCATCCTTTTTATCAGAAACTAAATCTTCATCTTCATCTCTTGGTTCAGTGTAATTGATTGGTAAACGCAAGCCAGCATACACTTCTGTTCCGTTAATTTTACCAGAAGCAAAAAGTGTTTTAAAATCCGTAACACCAACTGTTAATGGTCCTAAACGTGCGCCAAGTCCAGCTTTAAAGCCAGAGTACGTGTTGTAAGACAACGGAACATGAAGTCCGAACCATACATAATCAAAACTAGGTGTAAGTGAAACCTGGTTTGCAGCGTGAACACGGTGTTCCTTTTTCTTGCTTTGTAAACTGATGTTTCCAGTTAAATTAACATAAAACCATTTCCAAATATGATAATCCAATTGTAAGCTCAATGCTGTTGGAGTATTCATGAAGAAAGTTCCGTCGTCGTCATTCGACGTCCACGCTGGATCATTAAGAATCAACGAATCGACAATTTCATCAAATTCTTCTAAACTTCCAGCTGATTCAAAAGTGTTTAAATCAAACGCAGATGCTGAGTTGATGTTAAAATTTCGACTCAAATCTCCTTTCTCAAACTTCATACCTCCAATGTCAAGGACTGAAATTCCAGCTTTTAATTTGTATTTTTCTTGACTTCTTCTCCAGATGTTTGTTTTTCCATCCATGTCGTATTGGTACTCCTTGTAATCAGGACGCCATTCGTACACAAAACCAAGGTCCAAACCTAATCCAAACTTAGATGCAGATTTTGGTAATCCGCTGAACTCTTCTCCAGCTAAAATTCCTCTTGAGTGACCATATGAGAAGTCTCCAGATAAGCGCAATGAAGTATCTGAATTCTGTAATTGATAAATGAAATTATCTGTGTTAACGTAAGCCGCTGTGTAACCTGCTAACCATTTAACTTTTCCACCGGCTTTCATGAAATGTTCTCCATCTGCTTTTACAACTTGAGAATAATTGATTCCGTACTCCGCCCATGTTAAATGGTTCATTGTAAGCAGTTTCTCATTGAACGATTGATTCCATAAAGCGGGGTAATCCAATTCATTTTCTGCAAGAATAGCTAATTTGGGATCGATGTTATCAAGATTTGTAACAGATCTTACTTTTGCCGTAAATCCAATTGCAATTGTTGGTTTAATGTGAAACATGAAATTCAATACGTCAACTTGAATGTTGTTGTAAATTCCAAATGTTTTTTTAGAATCTAAATCGTCATAACTTCGAATTAAGTAACGGTCTAAAAATGTTGAATCTGGATCCATCCAATCGTTGTGTGGATTGTCTTCAGCGGCGATTCCTTGCGACGGGTTTGCTGCTACATCGTCTTTAAATGATTTAATCCACCATTTAGGCATGTCTCGCGTATCAAATTTCCCTGCATTTGTCCATGCACCGAAACTGAAACTACCCAAATTGATATCTACTTTGAATCGTCCATCAACGAAACTAGCAGGTTGGTTATCAGTCCCCATGACTCCCGCATAATTACTTGCGTGAACACCTAGGTAATTTTGAGCACTTGATTGAAATGAGAAAATAGCTAATCCAATAGCCAGGAGAAATTGCTTTGTTTTCATAGTTTAATTCTAGTTTATAAAATATTGAACGATAAATTGATCAACAATTGTGGTGATGATTTTCACATCATTTTTTGAAGAAATTAGTGCTTTTGTTTGTCCTTCAAAGTTGGAATTGCTTACCTTTTCGCCAGTCGTTCTATACAAATATACATTATTCTCAATACCATCGATGACAGCAACTAAGTTATTTCCCGAATTAGAGCTGTCGATGAATACGTCCTCTATTTCATTGAACGAAACGCGAATAACACCGAATGAAACACCTTGGCTGTTGACAAAATGGATTTCATTGTTCGATTGGATAATCAAATGAGGGTTTCTTGCTAGACCATCTTTTTTAATGATTTTACCAGCTGGATAATTTCCTAGTTTTATTGCGTTACCCTTTTGATCGTACTTGATTAACGCATTGTTGTTCATCGAAAATTGGATCAATTCATTCGGGATTTTAACGGACACCGCGTTTCCAGAAGTGTTGAAATCTCTATAGTTTTTGTTGTGATCTAAATCGTACATATAGAACGATCGCCCATCGGAGAATCCTGCGTAAAGTGTTTTAATGCTCGCCCAAACATCGATTTGTCGTGTAATTGGAATTGGAACTTTAATGCTGTTCAATTCGCGCCCTTTGGAGTCAAAATGCATTACACGATTGTTGTCAGTTGCAATCAAGAAATAGCTTTTACCTTGCCAGCGATAAAAATGAACATCATTGCTTGCATTGTTTTCAAGTTCAATGGGAAAACCTGAAACTTCTTTGCCCGCTTTGTCAAATAAATATATGCACGTAGTTGTGTTTAATAGAAAGTACGATTCCCCATTTTCATGTAAATCGATAACAGTTAGATTGCTTTTGGCAGTTGAATTCAGTTGTTTTTTCCATGCCAGTTTTCCATTTTCAAAACAGGCCATTTCACCTTTTTTTCCAAGAGCTACAATAGTGTTGTCATCTTCAGTTAAAACAAAATCCTTGATATCGAATCCGCAATTCACAGATAAGGGTTGCTTGTTGGTTGTGGCAAGAGCAGTTTCCCCTTTTCCAAATAAGGTTTGAAGTATTTTACCTCGATAAACGGCTTTTGTATAGCGCTTGTCACCTGAAATAAAACGTTCAGACACAGACTTTGGTAAATTTCCGTAAACACGATTTTGCGAGCTTGGGTTCAATGCAATTGTATTTCCCAATTTGAAATCTGCCAGCAAAGCATCACAAGTAGTTTCGTCTTCTGAAAACACAATCAGATCATCTAAATATTTCGCATGGTATTTCTTTCCTTTTGAGGGGAAATCTGATGTCAATGCATTGGAAAAAGCAGTTGCGTCAATCGTTTGGTTGATGTCATTTAAAATAAGAATTGGATCCTGTCCCAATATATAATCTGAAACAAGTGCTTTTTTCCCATTCATCGTTACAGTGACAAAGCCGTTTAACATCCATTTGCTCATTGGACCGTCTTTTACCACCTGATCGAAAGTTGTTGCGAAATCACGTTCAATAAAATGGTAGTTATCTATTTTGGATGAAATAATCCGACCAAATACCACTTCATCCTTTATCTGATTCCCTTGTTCTATGTTTTCATTGTGTGTAATGAAATTCGTCTTTTCACCGGCGCTGAAGTATATGTCGGTGGTTGATTGAACTTTAGAATCTGTATCAAAAAGCACGATGGATGCACTTGCTTTTTTGTCGAACGTAAAACTTTCCGTGTTTTCTGATGTGTACAGTTCTGATTGAGTAATGTATAAGTTGTTTTTAGAATAGCGACCTTTGATATTTCCTTTGGAAAATTCTCTCGATGTTATGTTTAATGTTCCGTCTAATGAGATGAGCAGCGCTTTGATCGATTTCTTTGTCCACTTGTTTTTTGATACAATTAATGCATGTGGCAAGTTTTTGCTGAGGTAAATTGTTGGACTTTCTTCATCTTTAAACTCGCTAGTAAGTGAGGAAAACGGATTAAGATTAAATCCATCCAATTGGTTGATGTCAACTTCAGATACCCGATTAATAATCAGTAATTCACCGTCTTTTCCGCCAAAGAAAGCCGTAGGTGAGAAATCATTTTTGTTGTTCAAGATTTCCATCCCGACATAACCAATCCAACCTAAACTTAGAATAAATATAAGTGCTAAAATGACACGATTAATCATGGTACTATTCTTTAGTCAAAAATAGAAAGAATGTGCATTGATATTTTTTGTGGATGGTTTTAAAATCAACAATGATTTGTGTACTTAACAATTGAAGCTTAATCAAAGAGCGAAAGTTGGTTCGCAGGTAGCAAGGTAAATGATTTTCTGTGGTGCTTGCATTCGCCATGATGGAATATTTCTTGACGGTGTTTTTTTGTTGGATAGCCTTTGTTTTGTTTCCAGCCGTACATCGGAAATTCTTCATGAATTTTCTCCATATAATCGTCGCGATATGTTTTTGCAAGAATAGAAGCCGCGGCAATGGACAAGTATTTTCCATCACCTTTGATTATGCAATTGTGTGGAATGGAAGGGTAAGAATTGAATCTATTTCCGTCTATCAACAAGGCTTCCGGGCGTGTTGTTAATTGATCGACCGCGCGATGCATTGCTGTGAAGCTGGCGTTTAAAATGTTTATTTCATCGATTTCTTTTTCGTAAACGAAGGAAACAGCAAATGCAATGGCTTCCTTTTCAATGATTGGGCGCAACAATATGCGTTTTGATTCTGACAGTTGTTTTGAATCGTTGAGCAACTCGTTTTTGAAGTTGGCAGGAAGAATTACAGCAGCTGCAACAACTGGTCCCGCTAAACAACCACGACCTGCTTCATCACAGCCCGCTTCAATTTTATTCTTGTCAAAGTATGGAAGTAACTTACTCATTGCAGACAAAGTTGTAAAAAAAAGTGTAGATTTAACAGTGAAAACGAAATAGGAGCAACTTTTAAAACGTTCTATTCGTCTAAGAACTAGTTGAAATAAAAAAACAAACAATGAAAAAAATAATTTATAGTATCGTTTTGTTGGTAAGCATGTCTTCAATGACATTTGCTCAAGAAGCTGAGAACATCGCAAAATCGAATGGAAAAACTGAACTTGTGAATAGTAAAACGACTGGTGAATACCAATTTCACTTCGTAACTGAAAGAACCAAGGAATCAGTTGAAAAAGCGGCGAGTTATTATACGTCAAACTTCACAGTTGATTTCGATGAAGCTTCAAATACAGCGACTATAAATATGATAGAAAATGATGTAACGTCACGAACTATTGTAGCGCGATTTTTAGCAGTAAATCAAGTGAGATTTGTAGAGATTGATGGGACGAACGTTGATATGTCTGTCTTTATTGAATCGTATTTGAAGTAAATACAGTAAAGAATTTTAAAGGGACTATTCGTTAGTCCCTTTTTTTATGCCATATTGTGAACGAATATTTAAATTTTTACTCTGTGATAACCGCCGACTTATTGGGAATAGAAAGCAGATCAATTTTTGTCATTGACAAGGCATTTGCTAAAAAGGATTATGTTCCGTTGGATTTATCCAAAGACAATAAAGTACTTCGTTCAGTTGATGTAGCTTCCTCTGACAAGTTAGGCGAATATGTGAATGAGCAAATTCAATTGAAAGGTGGTAAAATTGCTTTTGGTGGTTATTTGGAAACACGAAACATTTACCAGCGAAGTGCTTATTTTAACCAGAAAACGCTTCCAGAAGACGAGCGCAACATTCACTTAGGAGTCGATATTTGGGTTGAAGCTGGAACAAACGTTCTTGCTGCTTTGGACGGCGAAGTGCATAGTTTTAATAACAACCTGAATCATGGAGATTACGGTCCTACCATTATTTTAAAACATTCACAAGGCGATTTTTGTTATTATACTTTGTATGGACATTTAAGTGAAGAGTCGCTGTTGGAATTGAAAATAGGGAAGCGGTTTAAACAAGGAGAAGCAATTGCCCAACTTGGATCGTCTGAAGTAAATGGCGATTATCCACCCCATCTGCACTTTCAGATTATTCTCGACATTGAAAACTATTTGGGAGATTATCCCGGTGTTTCCAGTTTGAAAACTTTAGAGTTTTATAAAAAGAATTGTCCTGATCCAAATTTATTGTTGGGATTGACTTAGTCGTAATCTTCTTCCACTAATCGTTTTGAAATCCACCAATAATTGCCGCTAGGATCAATAACTCCCGATTGTCTGTCTTCGTAGGGCATATCGGCAGGTTCAAATTCAACTTGAGCCCCAAATTCCACGGCGCGCTTATGCATTTCATCAACATCATCCACGTACAAATAAAAAGATGTGCGCATGTTCAAATACTGATTTCGTGCTTGGCTCACCATGAAACAAGAAGTTCCAATTTTTAGAATTACGTTGGCCAATTCTCCATTCTGCGGGTTGATTGACCTGCTTAGTTCTTCAGCGAAAAAAGCATTCTTAAGAAACGCAATGAGTTCTGCGGGATGTTTAACCATCAAGTACGAACTGATTGTTCCAAATCCCTCTGGGCGGTATGTGTTGTAAATGTTGTTCATTTTAATCTGTTTTGTTTTTTGTAGATCAACAATCGTGGTTCACGTAGTTTACTTCTTCGAACTCGTTTTGGATAGTTTCCATTTTGTCGCTCGGAATTTCTACTTTTTGAAAGTTTACTGGAAGTTGTTTTTTCGAATCGGGACTAATCCAAATGCCGTCGAATCCATTGGCTCCTTTTTTTAAAATCAATACACCTGTAAAGCCGTACTCAACAAGCACGAATTGGGAATTGTAGTTGGAGGTGATGTTCAATTGCAGCCATTCGCTTTTCCCATTGTATTTATACATACCATCGTACATTATGTCTGTTGTGCATTCGTTTTCATACGATTGTACATATAAAGTTAAGGGTGTTTTTCCATCCATTTTTCCTTTGTATACTTCTGATTGAATATCTTGTGAGAAGGTGTATTGGAAGCTTGCTAAAAATGCGATGGTGGTTAAAATTATCAATCTCATGAAGGAATGTTTAATGATTTTGCGAAGTGCTATACCTAATAAAAACTGTAGTTGTAAGGTAAGAATGTTTTTTAAAATAAATTCGATTTTTCAACCTTGAGAACAAAGAAAAAGTCATTTCTTGAATGTAATCCATTCTTCATCACAAAACACTTTATTATTCGTTTACTTTCCGAATTTCGATTCGATTAGTTTCATTGTTTTCTCTGAATACCTGTGTACACTTGCATGTTCATAAATCGAATAATTGTTACGTGTTTTCTTTGCGCCATTCTCAATTAGGAATACAAGTAATTCTTCTGAATAGTGATTGTCTATGACATAGTCCAACCAATATTCGTATTTATCTTGAGCGCTTTTTTTCAATTCAAATTCTAGAGGTTTATTGAGGTCGAGACCTTTAGACAGTAATTTTTCCATGATTTTTGGGTCAAAATCATGATTTGAACGGACAAACATTAATATCTCAAATTGATTAATGCGTTGAGGGTTAATTCCGTAGTCCAACACGGTATACAATTTTGTTTTCCATTGGCCTCGTCTGTTTTCTTTTCTATACCTGAAGCTAAGATCAAGAAAACTTGACCAACTGATTGTTTTGGGGTTTGCACCTAGTTTGACAAAAAAATCAATTTTCTTTAGGTCTGTTTGACAATACTTTAAATCAACTGCTTTTGGATTGGCTCCATATTGAATCAATGTGTCGCAAACCGCCTGTTTTAAGTCATATTTATTTGCCCAATCCAGTGAAGTTAATGAGTCACTTGAGATGACGTTTGGGTCTGCGCCAGATTGCAAGAGTAGAGAAAGCGCTTCAGATTTGTTGTGAGCGTCACTCAGTAAAGCCGCTTGAATTGACGTCAATTGGAAGGTAGAACGACTGGTCATCAAAGAAGTTATCGTATGCAGAAGTCCGCCACTTCGACCTACTCCGTGACGTGTGCTTCTCGAAAATTCTACAGGAATATCAAGACACTTTTTGTCGTTGCATAGTATTTTAACACTATCTAGTTTGATGGTGTCAGATAAAAGTAAGTTGTGTAAGGTTTTCGCATTATAGAACATTGTGCTGTCCATTGCTACAGACGCACTTAAAGCTTTGGTTCTTGTGTTTTTATTTCTGGCAGGTGAGTTTGTATTTCTACCACACGAATAAAAAAGCACTAACACAGGAATACAAAATAGAATGGCTCTCATGCTAATGCTAAAAATACACAAAAACGTTTGTATGTCTCAAAAAAGGATGGGCAAAAAAAAATCCCCTTTCGTATGAAAGAGGATTCTGTGTTATTTGATTCAATTTAGAAACAATATTCGTTTGCTTCAATGATTTTAGATGCAATTAACTGGCGTGCTTCTTTTGGATTGAAAGCTTCGGTTTTTGTGAAACGTTTCAGTCCCATCAACATCATGCGTGCTTCATCTCCGTCTGCAAAAGAGTAAATCGCATCTTTTCCTGCTTTGTTGATTTTATCTGCCGCATCGTAGAAGTAGGTTTTAACGATCGCAATTTCTGCTTCGTGACCTGCTTCGCCTTTTGTGTCAATCAATTGTTGAACGCGTAACAATGCAGATTCAGCTAAGTACGTCCAAATGGCGATGTCGGCAATGTTCATCAATACTTCTTGTTCTTTCGAAATCGTTTGCATCAACTTTTGCACAGCAGATCCGGCAATCATTAAAATTGCTTTTTTGAAACCGTCTAAGTATTCAAATTCATTTGCCAACGCACCTTCGCCTTTTTCTTTTGTTTCGGGAATACTCATTAGTTCACCTGCGACTTTCATAGCGTGTGACATTAAATCCAATTCACCTTTCATTGCTCTACGCAATACCATTTCAACGGTCAACAGACGGTTAATTTCATTTGTTCCTTCAAAAATTCGGTTAATTCTTGAATCGCGGTAAGCTCGCTCTACTGAAGATTCAGCCGAGTAGCCCATACCACCAAAAATTTGAACTCCTTCGTCTACCGCATAATCCAACGCTTCAGAAGCAGCCACTTTCAAAATGGCACATTCGGGCGCAAACAATTCAATACCTTTGAGTGTTGCAGGACCTTTTTCCAATCCTTCTGCTACGTATCCAGCAATAGCGTCATCAATATTTTGACCTGCTCTGTAGGTTGCGGCTTCCACTACATAACCCAAAATTGCTTGTTGCGCTAACTTGTAACGGATGGCGCCGTATTTTGCAATTGGTCGCCCAAATTGTTCTCTTTCATTTGCATAACGTACAGAATCTGTTACAACGAATTTCACGCCTCCCATAACACCACCAGCCAATTTAATACGACCAATGTTCAAAATGTTCAAGGCGATTTTAAATCCGTTTTCACGTTCTGAAAGCATGTTTTCAACTGGAACTTTCACGTCATTAAAGAAAACTTGACGCGTAGAAGAACCTTTAATTCCCATTTTCTTTTCTTCTGGATTCAGAGATATTCCAGGACTGTTGGCTTCAACTAAGAAGGCCGTTAGTTTATCGTCGTCATCAATTTTGGCAAAAACCGTAAATAAGTCGGCAAAACCAGCGTTGGTGATCCACATTTTTTGTCCATTCAAGACATAATGCTTTCCATCGTCCGTTAATTTCGCTTTTGTTTTTCCAGAGTTGGCATCCGATCCTGCACTTGGTTCTGTTAAGCAATACGATGCTTTCCATTCACCGCTCGCCAATTTAGGAACGTATTTTTTCTTTTGTTCCTCATTTCCATAATAGAGTAGCGGCAAAGTACCGATTCCAGTGTGTGCTCCATAAGCAACAGAGAATGAGCCAGCTGCGGCCAATCGCTCAGTTGCCAATAAAGAAGTTTTGAAATCAACACCCATTCCACCCAACTCTTCTGGGACGGACATTCCCAATAATCCAAGTTCTCCTGCTTTTTCCATCAAAGAAGACATAAATCCTTCTTCCATGCTGTCCATGCGCTCGATGTTTGGTGTAATTTCGGCAGCAACAAATTCATCGCACATTCCGGCAATCATTCGTTGTTCCTCTGTCCAGTTTTCGGCAATAAAAATTTCTGATGGAGCCGTATTTCGGATGATGAATTCGCCTCCTTTGATCGGTGATGAGTTGTTTTCTGACATTTTATTTTTTGTATGTTTTTTTTCTAATTCTGAAATTTAGTAATAAAATTAAAGTTATGCATGCATAATCTAAAATAGTTTACATCGCAAGCTCTATTTTTAATTTTTTCCCCTTAATTTTTTCATTTTTAATGTGTTTCAAGACATCTTTGTACTTGTCTCTTTTTACAGCAGCGAAAGAAATTCGGTCTTGAACAATAATTAATCCCAATTCTCCTTTGTCTAGTTTTCCTTGTTTTGAAAGAAAACCAACAATATCAATTTTGTTGATTTTATCCTTTTTACCTCCGCTTAAATAAAGTGTAATCCAATCAGGCGAGAGATAGAGTTCATTTTCCTTTGGAACACGAAATTCATTTTCAGGCAATTCAATATAGTCTGGCAATTGTGTTGATTCGCCGATAAACAAATATGAATTTCCGTCAGCGGCCATTCGCGCTGTTCTTCCTTTACGGTGTGTAAACGCTTCTTTGCTATTTGGGTATTGGTAGTGTACAATGTGATTGACTTCTGGAATGTCTAATCCTCTCGATCCCAAATCTGTACAAACCAGAGTAGGAGCACTTCCGTTTCTAAACTTAATTAATGCACGGTCGCGCTGGTCTTGTTCCAAACCTCCATGGTAAGATACACAGGTAATTCCTCTGTCGTTCAATTGAAAAGCAACATCTTCTGCAACTTCTCTAAAATTGCAAAACACGATAGAATGTTCATTGTTGAATGACATTACCATGTTGCTGAGGTTGTGAATTAAATCACCGCGGTAATGCACGGCGTATTCCTTTATATTAATTGTTTCGTCTTCCGACAATTCGTCAATGGTTGTAGCGTTTTCCTGATTGATATACGAAGGAATTTCTTCCATTCGCGTAGCCGAAACCAACATCGTATGTTTGATGTTGTCCATGTAGGACAGGATGAATTTCATCTCATCGTTGAATCCCAATTCCAAGCATTTGTCGAACTCATCAATAGCAACAAAGGACGCGTATTCCAAATGAATGTTGTCTCTGTCGATGTGATCAGCAATTCTACCTGGTGTTCCAATAAGTACAACAGGTGTTTCAGACAAGCTGTTTTCTTCTTCCTTCATGGAATGTCCACCATAGCACAATGTCGCCTTGTGTCCTGTTTTCAATGAACGAAAAACATCGTGTATTTGAACAGCTAATTCACGAGAAGGAGCAATAACAACACCTTGAATTCCTTGCTTGTGAGCGTCAATTTTTGAAAGCATCGACAATAAAAAAGCCAATGTTTTTCCAGAGCCTGTTTTGGAATAAAGTAGAACGCTATCGTGTTTTTTGAATTCAAAGATGGATTTTTCTTGAATCTCCATCATTGATTCGTGTCCTGCATTTCTGAGGAAATTGGTTAATTCTTTGACGTTGTTCATTAATTACATCATTTCAATTACGCCAGCAGCACCTTGTCCAGTACCTACACACATTGTGACTAATCCATAACGTTGTTTTCTGCGTTTCAATTCATTCATAATTTGAACGCTTAATTTTGCACCTGTACAACCAAGTGGGTGACCTAAAGCCAACGCTCCACCGTTTACATTTACGATATCAGGATTCAATCCCGTTTCGCGAATTACGGCAAGTGATTGAGAAGCGAATGCTTCGTTCAATTCAACCAATGAAATATCGTTTTGTTTTAGTCCTGCTGCAGCTAATGCTTTTGGAATAGCGTCAACAGGTCCAATTCCCATAATGCGTGGTTCAACACCAACAACGCTGTACGAAGCCAATCGTGCAATAGGTTCTAATTCCAGTTCTTTCATCAATTTTTCTGACATCACGAGACAAAACGCTGCTCCATCAGAAGTTTGCGAAGAATTTCCTGCAGTTACAGATCCTCCGTTAGCAAATACTGGGCGTAAACGCGCTAATCCTTCCAGTGTACTTGCTCTTGGTCCTTCGTCTGTATCAACAATGTAATTTCTTTCTTGACGTTTTTCCATTTCATCCAAATACACTTGGTGTACGTTGATAGGAACGATATCGTCTTTAAACAGTCCGCCTTTTATAGCCGCGATTGCTTTTTCGTGCGAGTGCAATGCAAAATTGTCTTGGTCTTCACGAGAAACGTTGTATTGTTTGGCCACTGCTTCAGCCGTCAATCCCATTCCCCAGTACCAAGATGGGTTTTCTTTACCAACGACAGGATTTGGGACAATTCTCCAACCACCCATCGCCATAATTGACATGGATTCAGCTCCACCTGCAATGATGCAATCGGCCATTCCATTTTCAATTTTCGCTGTTGCAATTGCGATGGTTTCCAATCCAGAAGAACAATAACGATTCACGGTCATTCCTGGAACTTTGTTCGTATCCAATCCCATGAGTGAAATCATTCGCCCCATGTTTAATCCTTGCTCGGCTTCAGGCGTTGCGTTTCCAACAATTACATCGTCAATGCGTTCTTTCTCCAGCTGTGGAATTTGTGCCATCAAGTGTTTGATTACATCTGCGGCGAGGTCATCAGGTCGCGTGAATCGAAATCCACCTTTCCCTGCTTTTCCAACTGCTGTTCTAAAGCCTGATACTATATATGCTGTTTGTTTCATATTTTTAAGATTTTAAGATTTTAAGACTCAAGATATTAAGACTTAATTATCAGTACTCAATGTTCTTTTGAATCCTCCTATCATTTTTTGAAGGTCATGTAATTTTATTAATAAATCTGTATTATCTAATTTGTATAATCTAATTTGTATATTTCGTTAGCTAAAATCAATTGTGTTTCCAGTTCATAGGAAGATGAAAGACTATAATTTAAGAAATGAGCGAACTCATTATTAGAAGTCCTTCCAGATCCTTCTGCAATATTTGAAGGAATTGAAATGGCACATCTATTAATTTGAGAAATCAAAGAAAACCGCTCGTCACTTGGAAGATTAGCAGAAGCAAGATAAACCGCTTTCGCTAACTCCATGCTATTTTTCCAAATCGTTAATTCTCTAAAGTTGTGTCTCATCTTTTTTAGATTTTAAGACCGAAAGATTCAAGATTTTAAGACACGTCCGTTGAGTGTTTAATGTGCTTGTCATTCCAACAGTCTTTTGTCGTTTTTCTAATAAATGTTTTCTTATGTGAAAAATACGTCTTAGAATCTTGAATCTTAATGTCTTTTAGTCTCCCTTAATATCTTTTAGTCTAATTTAATTTCTAAGAATTTTCCCGTATTTCACAATGCTTTCCAATCGTTCAAGCGTCTTTTTCTCTTTACACAATTCAACGAAAGCTTTTCGTTCCATGTCCAATAAGTACTGTTCAGAAACAACTGTGTTTTCAGATAAATCGCCTCCGCAAAGAACGAAACCTAATTTTTCAGAGATCACTAAATCGTGTTGCGACATGTAATTTCCTGAAAGCATTGTATCAGCTCCAACATAAACAATTCCCAATCCTTCGTTTCCGAAAACGGTAATGTTTTTTTCACGTTTTGGCGCGATATATCCTTCAAGTATTAAATTCATGCAGGCTTCCTTTGCTCGTGTCAATTGGTGTTGACGACTAACTACGACTTCATCAATTCCTTCTCTCAAATAACCCAGATCAAATGCTTCGTAAGCAGAAGTCGAAACTTTCGCTTGTCCAATTGTCAAGAATTTATCTCGCATTCGGTTGATTTTAATATCTCCATCGCTTAATTCATCAGACAAACGCTTTGCAAATTCTTTCGATCCGCCACCGCCTGGAATTAGACCAACTCCAAATTCAACCAATCCCATGTACAATTCTGCATGAGCAATTACTTTATCCGCGTGCATTGACATTTCGCAACCGCCACCAAGTGCCATGTTGTGAGGTGCAACAATAACCGGAATGTTAGAATAACGAAGACGCATCATCGTATCTTGGAAAGCTTTCACCGCGAAATTCAATTCATCGTAATCTTGCTCAATCGCCATCATGAAAATCATTCCGACATTTGCTCCAGCAGAAAAATTTTGTCCTGTGTTGGAGATTACCAATCCTTTGTATTCTGTTTCTGCTAAATCGATGGCTTTGTTGATTCCTTCGATAACGCCACCGCCAATTGTGTTCATTTTTGTGTGGAATTCTAAGTTTAAAATTCCGTCTCCGATGTTTACAATCGTAGCGTCGCTGTTGCCCCACACTTTATTTTCAGAACGCAATGTTTCCAACTGAACCAATCCTTCTGTACCAGGAATAACTTTGTAGGATTTGGTAGGAATATCGTAATACATTTTCTGACCTTTTTCAGATTTGTAGAACGATGTGCATCCCGCCGCTTTCATTTCTGAAATCCATGCTGCTGCAGTTTTGTTTTCCTTTTCAATCAATTTAAGTCCCTGATCGAAGCCAAGAATGTCCCATGTTTCAAACGGTCCTAATTCCCAACCAAATCCTGCTTTTAGTGCATCATCGATTTTGTACAGATCATCTGTGATTTCAGGAATTCTATTGGTAACATAAGCGAAAAGTCCACCAAATATTTTACGGTAAAACTCACCAGCTTTGTCCATTCCCATCAATAACATTTTTGTACGTTGGTTTAAATCATCAATTGATTTCGCCATGTCTAAAGTTGGAAATTTCACTTTATTTTGACTGCGGTATTCAAGCGTTTTTAAGTCCAAAACTTGTATTTCGCTGCTGCCATCCGCGGCTTTAACTTTTTTGTAAAACCCTTGTCCTGATTTAGAACCCAGCCACTTGTTTTCCACCATGGTAGAAATGTAACCTGGAAGCTCAAATAACGCATTTTCTTCATCGTTTGGACAACTGTCTTTTACACCATTCGCAACATGCACAAGTGTATCCAATCCAACTACGTCACCAGTTCTAAATGTGGCAGATTTTGGACGACCGAGTACCGGGCCTGAAAGTTTATCCACTTCTTCAACGGTAAGTCCCATTTCATTAATTAAATGAAACAATGCCATCATGGAATAAACACCTACACGATTTGCGATGAAAGCAGGAGTATCTTTACATAGAACTGTTTTCTTTCCTAAGAAGCGACTTCCGTAATCCATCAAGAAATCAATGATTTCAGGTTTTGTTTCTGGGGTTGGAATGATTTCCAATAACTGTAAATATCTCGGAGGATTGAAAAAGTGAGTTCCACAAAAGTGCGCTTTGAAATCATCACTTCTTCCATCGAGCATTAAATGAATCGGAATTCCAGATGTATTGGACGAAATGATTGTTCCTGGTTTTCTGTGCTTCTCAACATTGTCAAAAACCACTTTTTTAATGTCCAAGCGTTCAATTACGACTTCCATGATCCAATCGCAGTCAGCTACAAGGTTAATGTTGTCGTCAAAATTTCCTGTAGTTATTCTAGTGGCAAATGATTTTCTATAAATAGGAGAAGGATTTGATTTTAACGCGAAGTCCAAAGCTTCATTCACAATTTTATTTCTGAAGTGCTTTGAATCGGTTGTTAATCCCTTTTTTTCATCTGCTTCCGTCAGTTCTCTTGGAACGATGTCCAATAAAACCACTTCACAGCCAATGTTTGCAAAATGGCAGGCAATTCGAGATCCCATTACTCCTGATCCCAATACCGCTACCTTTCTAATATGTCTATTCATACGATTATATGTTATTTGATTCAATATCTATAGAAGTATCCAGTCGTTCAGCTACTTCATAAAATGTTTTTAATTTACCTTTTGGGATGGATTTGATTAATCGTTCGTTGAAGTCAAGGATGACCGTTTTTGCAATTTTTCGTTTTGCAACTCCTTCTTCAGTTAGAAAGATCAATACTTTTCGCTTGTCCTTATTGTCCGACTTTCGAAAAATCAACCCTTTTTCCTCCATTGTTTTTAATGTCCGTGAAAGACTTGTGGGTTCCATTCCCATTTTTGGTCCCAATTGCGTACTTGGTGTTCCATCTTTATCAATGTTTAAGAGAATGAATCCAATGGAAACGGTTAAGCCATGCTCATTCGCCTTTTGGTTATACATTCTGGATATTTTATGCCAAAGATGGCGCACAACAAAATCGATTAAATACGATTTATCACTAATTTCAGACATAGAGGTATTGTTTTAGAACCCTAAAAGTAATCAAAATACTTTATGCAGGCACAGTAAATTTGAAAAAATATAGAATTCAAGTATAAAAGCATGAAATCAAATTCTCAGAGGAGAAAATTAACTGTCAATTTCAACAGATACGATACAAACATCATCTGTTTGACTTTCGCTTCCTTTCCATTTTTCGAAGTGTTCTCCAAGAATTTTAGTCTGATGGTTGTAGGACGTTAAATGAGATAAAAGAAGAAGTTCTTTCAGGCTTTTATACTTGAATTTTTTATTTGATTCACCACCAAATTGATCTGCGAACCCATCGCTAAACAAAATTATCTTATCGCCTTTGTTTAGGCTAACTTCTTTGGTTGTAAATGGAGGAGGATTTGAAAAAAGTTTACCAATTGGCATTTTATCTGGTGCAATTTCAAGAAGAAAAGATTTGTTGTCTGACGCTGGGACAACTGATTTATATGGTAAATGCGTAATTGGTGCAACATCTGTAATAATCCAAAGTGGATTATTGGCTCCAGCGTAAGTAAGCGTTTTGGTTGTATGATTATAAACACAAATTGAAATGTCCATTCCATCTTTGCTTTTCGAATCTTCTTTGTCGAGTGATGATACAATTTTTTGTCTCAAGCTATTCAATATTTCGCCTGGATCAATGACCTTATTTTCAATTACGATTTCGTTTAGAAAACCAATTCCAAGCATGCTCATAAATGCTCCAGGAACACCATGTCCAGTACAATCTGCAACAGCCCAAATGGAAGTGTTTTGGTCTTGATTTTTGTGCGCCCAATAGAAATCGCCACTGACTACATCCTTCGGGCGAAAGAAGATAGAATGATTTGTACTGATCTGATTCCATTGGTATTGATCGGAGAACATTGCCAACTGAATTCGTTTCGCGTAATCGATACTTGATTTTATTTCGAGGTGTTTTTCGGTTAGTTCTTCTTTTTGTTTTTCGACCGTTATATTTTTTAATTTGATTTGTTTATTGATGCGGACGAGGTAATAAATACCAATAATGACTCCGAGAATAATTGCGATGGAAATGTAAAGCATTAAATCGCGCCACCAGATTTTTTCATTATTGATTTTTTTCTCGTTTGCCAGTTTTAAGTCACTTTCGATTTTTTGTTTTTCCTTCGTGTGTTTGGCCTCAGCTTCTGCAATTGTGTTGTTTATGTTGATGAGGTTTAAACTGTCTTTATAGACATATGCATGACTCAAGTAACTGAAAGCTTGGTTGTCGTCGCCCATAACATTGTACAAATGGGAAATCATTGCGTAACATTCCGTAATTATTTCTTTGTCCTTTGAGAGTTTAGCCAAATCCAAAGCTTTGAATGCAGCCTCTTCAGCTCGTTTTAATTCTCCAGTGTCTGTAAAATTCAATGCTAACGTGTAATAGTCAATTGCCATTGAATAGTGATTGCCATTTTTTCGACTGATTTCAACGGACTTATTGAAGTATTCAAAGCCTTTTTCGAAATTTTTCTGCTTAAAATAGACGTTTGAAATGTTGTGTAAAATTTCGGACTCCCGTTTTTCATATTTTGTTTGTTGCGCCAATTTCAAACCACGTTCAAAATGTTTCAATGCCAAATCTACATTCCCTCGATTTTTTTCGATTAAGCCAAGGTTGTTGAGTGAGCTAGAAACGTTTTTATAGTCTTTGTATTTTTCACCTAATTTGATCGATAATGAGATGTAATATTCTGCTTTGGGAATGTTTTTAGTTTTCATAAAAACCATTCCCAGATTTGTATAACAGGTAAGTGCCAATTTTGGATTGTATTTTTCACCAATTTTTGCTCCCTTTAAATAATTTGTAACCGCTGGTTGAAAGTCACCAGTGTAAGTATATACGTTTCCCTTCATTTCATAGGAGCGTAATTTGTAATCATTTGATTTTATCGTTTCTGCGATTGATAAACCATAATCGGCATAGAACATAGCCGAATCCATTTCGTTGAGATAGATTTTCGCACGACTAAGGTTCATTGCCGCTTCAAATTTACCATCGTAATACTCCAATTTCGAAGCCATTGAATGGGCAATTTGACTGTATTTTTCTGCTTTGGCTGAATTGGTGAAAACCGAATCTTTTGCGGTGGAATTTAGTTTGTTAATAATTACGGTATCCCTTGAAGTCGGTTTTTTTGTACTTAGCGCACCGATTTTTTTTAAATAGGGATCTTCTTGGCCAAAGGAAAGGCTGATAAAGAATAAAACTAATACGCTAAATAGTTGTTTCATAGTGTGGTGACTACAACAAATATAAAACAAATAAGTAGAAAAAATAACTGACTGTTACGATTCGTCTACCAGGTATCTTTAGAAATAGATACGGTTCCTTTGAACTTCGAAATTAGCTCGTTTTGTTGGTTGAAAATGTCGACTTCATAAATCCCAATTGATTTACCTCGGTGAATTTCGTTGCTCACGACTCGTAGTGTTTCGTTATCGTACACTGGTTTTAAATGGCTTATGGAAGTTTCAACACTTACGCATTTATTTCCACGGCTATTTGACGCGAAAGCAAGTGCGGAATCAGAAAGTGAGTAGGATATTCCACCATGCAAGATATCAAAACCATTGAGCATTTTTTTGTTTGTGGTACAGCTCAATTCACAACATCCTTCAGAAACAGAAATAACGGTAAGACCAAGCCAATTGCTGAATTGGTCTTTTTCCATCATTATTTGTATAATTTCTAGAGGAGTTTTCACGCTTTAATAGCTTTTCCCATTAAAGAAATCAGTGCACTCGTTACAATAAATAGTTGAGTTGCAGTTTCATCGTCTAAAGAAGTTCCATCGTCATCTTCTGTGCTGATTTCAATCATCATGAAACGAATTAAATCAGGTTGATCCGTAAAATCGTTTAGAATTTCTTCGTCGTCTTTATCGAAATATTCATCTAACATTTCAAAGAAAGGCTCTTCAAATGCGTCAATTTCATCTTCGGTTACTTGGTTCAACAAAACTTTTTCTTGAGTGAATGCTTCAGAAATCAGGCAGTAATAATAAATCAAAAGACCTTCTAATTGCTCGTTCTTGTATTCAACTGGTGCCGACATTATATAACCTAAAAGCGTTTGTTGTGCTAATGCATATGTTTCTGCTAGTTTTTCTAAGCCATCGTCGTCTAGGTTGTCTACCTTTTTAATTGCTGCTTCGATACTCGCTACTGAAATATGTTTCATTCGTTTTTTTTTGACAAAAGTAGATTAATTCCACTCATTGACATGAAAATGAACTGATAAATCTGTGAATTTAACCAAACATCATATTATTGTTCAGTCATCCTAAAGGATTGATTATATTTGAATTTCAAAAATAGTATCATATTAAACATGTTAAAATGAAGATAATTTTCAAATCACTTAGTCTAATTTTATTCCTTACAATTTTTTCGAGTTCAACATTTGCTCAAAAGAAAGAATTGACGTTGGAGAATGCGGTAATGCAGCAGTACAGAGGTTTTTATCCTCAATCGTTAATCATGTTTCAATGGATTCCGAATACAGATTGCTACTCATATCTCGAGGGCTATCAAAAACTAATGAAAGCTTCTGTAAAAAATACTACGGCAAAAGAGATTTTAACGATTCAAGAACTGAACTCAAAGTTAGGTTCTGAGTTATCGTGGTTTTCTGGAATGACGTGGAAAGATGAAAATTCATTTTGGGTGAATGACGGTGCCACGTATTATGAATACAACCTGGTAGAGGAAAAAGGAACTGCAATTAATCATTTGCCAGAAGGTGCAGAAAATGCTTTGTTTAATGAGAAATCACTGAACATCGCCTACACAGTAGGTAACAATGTAAGAATTAAAAATGCGTTTGGTGTTGAGTTATCAGTAACTAACAATTCGGATAAGAACATTGTTTCAGGCCAAGCGATTGCACGTAGTGAATTCGGTATAACAGGTGGACTTTTTTGGTCGCACAAAGGAACTTCTTTGGCATTTTATCAAAAAGACGAGACCAATGTGGCAGATTATCCTTTGTTGGATAACAGCAAGACCCCAGGAGAGTTGATTTCTATTAAGTATCCGATGGCAGGACAGAAATCTGAAAAAGCCAGAGTTGGAGTGTATAATAGTGTGACTGATAAAACAGTGTATTTTGAAACACAAAATGGAGAAGAAAACTATTTGACGAATTTATCATGGTCATTCGATGATAAGTATATCGTTGTTGCAGAGGTAAACCGCGATCAAAATCACATGTGGCTAAACGTTTATGAGGCATCAACAGGAAATTTTGTAAAAACACTTTTTGAAGAAAAAAATGATAAATGGATAGAACCAGAACATCCAGCGAAATTCATTTCTTCTTCGAATGACTTTTTATGGATTTCTGAAAAGAATGGATTCAATAACATCTATTTTTATGATTTCAATGGAAAATTATTGAAGCAGTTGACCGATCACTCATTTGTTGTGAAAGATATTATTGACTTCAAAAAAGGAATCGTTTACTATTCAGCAACAGGCGAAAGTCCGTTAGATACAAAGATTTATTCTGTGGATTTGAAAGGAAAATCAAACCAAATCACTGGGGAATCAGGGACGCATTCAGTTTCAATTTCGTCGGATGGCTTGTATATTCATGACCATTTCTCTAGTCATTCAGTCCCTAGCAAAAATTGTATTGCCACGACAAAAGGAAAAGTCCTTTCAACGGTATTAGTCGGAGAGAATAAATTAGCTGATTATCAAATCGGAACTGCCGAAATCGGAACGATAAAGGCAAAAGATGGTACAACCTTATACACGCGTATGATTAAGCCGAGCAACTTCGATGCTTCAAAAAGATATCCGGTTTTAGTTTACGTTTACGGCGGACCTCATGCACAATTAATTACAAATTCGTGGTATGACGGTGCTAGTCTCTGGATGCATTGGATGGCAGAGCAAGGTTATTTAGTATATACTGTCGATAATCGTGGTTCTGCAGAAAGAGGCTTTGCTTTTGAGTCTCAAATTCACCGCCAATTGGGAACAGTTGAGATGGAGGATCAATTGTCTGGTGTGGAATATTTAAAAAGTCTTCCTTATGTCGATGCAAATCGTTTAGCCGTTCACGGTTGGTCGTTTGGTGGTTTCATGACAACTTCATTGATGTTGAGACATCCAGGTGTTTATCAAGTTGGAGTAGCTGGTGGACCTGTTACCGATTGGAAATATTATGAAATCATGTATGGAGAACGCTATATGGATCGTCCAGATGAAAATGAAAAAGGATATGAGCAAGCTTCTTTGATGACCCATGCGGGGAATTTGACAGGAGATTTGTTATTAATTCATGGAACTGTGGATGATGTAGTTGTTATGCAACACAACCTTTCTTTGGTTCAAAAATTTGTAGAACTAGGAGTTCAGATGGACTTCTTCCCTTATCCAATGCATAAGCACAACGTAGGTGGAAAAGATAGAGTTCACTTAATGACAAAAGTATTGAACTACGTACTTGAGAATAATAAATAATCTCAATTTATAAAATTGGTCGTACGTTGAAAAAATGTGCGACTTTTTTTTGAATTCACTAAAAATATGACTAAATTTGTCATGAATTATAATGTCATTAAAATGAAAGCGCTAATTAAATTAAAGCGTATTGAAAAAAAGCTAAAAGTACGTGAAGTAGCTTCTGCTCTTGGTATTGATCAGGCTTTAGTTAGTAAGTTTGAATCAGGTAACCGAATTCCAACAGAAACCCAAGTTTTGCAATTAGCAAAAGTGTTGTCAATTGATGTGAATGAATTAATGGCATTGTGGCTCAAAGAAAAAGTAATCAATGAACTTGGGAATTATGCGCAAGCTTCCACAGCGTTGCAAATGGTTCAGGAGCATTTTCAATCCTATAAACCTAAAGTTCGTTTGTCGGCATCCATCCAAGCAACCCTAGACTTGTTGGAAGAATTACAAGCCGATTTATCACTTTTAAGAAAAAACGATAGCTTTCGTGTCGTTGAGGCGCTTGAGTTGGAGTACACTTTTGAAAGCAACAGAATCGAAGGGAATACCTTAACCTTGCGAGAAACAGATTTAGTCGTAAATAAAGGCTTAACTATTTCTGGAAAAAGTATGCAAGAGCACTTGGAGGCGATAAACCACCAAGATGCCATTGAGTATGTAAAACAAATGGTTCAGTCGAATTCTGTGTTAACTGAGCGAGAGCTTTTAACTATTCATAATCTAGTTCTGAGAGGGATTGATCCTAAAAATGCTGGGAAGTACCGAAATGTTCAAGTGATGATTTCTGGAAGTGAGCATCAACCTCCTCAACCATTTTTGGTTCCCAAAATGATGGAAGATTACTTTATTTGGTATTCTAGCAATAGAACTCGATTACATCCTGTTGTTTTAGCAGCAGAAATGCACGAACGTTTAGTTACCATTCACCCATTTGTTGATGGAAATGGTAGAACTTCGCGCTTAATTATGAATTTAATTCTTTTGCAACATGGATATGTGATTGCTAATATCAAAGGTGATGATTCCACACGAATGAATTATTATGAAGCCCTAGAAGAGGTGCAAACTGGCGGTTCAAAAGATTCATTTGTACAATTAATTGCTGAAACTGAAATAGAAAGTTTAAAGCGATATATCTCAATTTTGAATTAATGTAGTTTAAAATGGAATAAAAGAGAAGGCAATTTGTCTTCTCTTTTGTGTATTATTTAACGGTTTTGGGGAATAATTTCACTCCTTGAAGCAAATCCTTTTTGTATATTTGAATTCACAAAATGTGAAAATACATGGGAGCAACAGAAGTGAAGGCGAAGAAAACAAGCATAAAAACAGATAAAAAAACATTAGTTGAAGCATTTCGGTTAATGTGTACTGCAAAGACTTTAGCTGAGAAATACGAGGCAAATAAAGAAATTACAGCAAAATACGTTCACGCTACTTCACGAGGACACGAAGCTATTCAGTTGGCTTGTGGAATGCAATTAAAACCGCAAGATTGGGTTGCTCCGTATTACAGAGATGATAGTATTTTATTAGGTATTGGAGTCACTCCTTACGAGTTGATGCTTCAGGTTTTTGCAAAAAAAGACGATATTTTTTCTGGTGGAAGAACGTATTACTCTCATCCTTCTTTGAAAAGAGATAATATGCCCAAAATTCCTCATCAGTCTTCTGCTACGGGAATGCAAGCAATTCCAACGACAGGAGTTGCGATGGGAATTCAATACAAAGAGTTACAAGGTTTAGCCGAAGATTTTAAAGGAGAGAATCCAGTTGTTGTTTGTTCACTTGGAGATGCTTCTTGTACCGAAGGTGAAGTTTCTGAAGCGCTTCAAATGGCGGCTTTGAAACAGTATCCAATTATTTATTTAGTTCAAGATAACGGTTGGGATATTTCTGCAAATGCAGCTGAGACTAGAGCTCAAGATATCACAAAATACGCACAAGGATTTAATGGAATAGAAGTTCGCACGATTGATGGAAGTGATTTTGATTTGTCGTTTCAAACGATGAATGAGGTGATTGCAACTGTTCGTAAAGAACGCCGTCCGTTTATCGTTCATGCGAAAGTTCCGTTATTGGGACATCATACTTCCGGTGTTCGTAAAGAATGGTATAGAGACGATTTAGAAGAAGCAGCGACAAGAGATCCTTTTCCTAAATTAAAAGCATTGTTGCGTGAAGCAAATGTCGATGAAGCAGATATCATCAATATTGAAGCGGATGTTAAGAAATTAGTTGATTCAGATTATGATAAAGCTTTAAACGCTGAAGATCCAACTCCTGAATCAATCACAGATCATATTTTTGCACCAACTCCAATCACTGAGGAAAAGGGGGAGCGAGAGCCAGCAGGAAAGAAGAAAACTGTAATGGTTGATTCTGCCTTATTTGCTGTGCGTGAACTAATGGCGAAGCACCCAGAAGCGTTGTTGTACGGTCAAGATGTTGGAGGGAGATTAGGTGGAGTTTTTAGAGAAGCAGCAACTTTAGCGCAAACATTTGGAGACGATAGAGTGTTTAATACTCCTATTCAAGAAGCATATATTATTGGTTCTACAGTTGGAATGTCAGCTACGGGATTAAAACCATTTGTTGAGGTTCAATTTGCTGATTACATCTGGCCTGGATTGAATCAATTGTTCACCGAAGTGAGTCGTTCATATTATTTATCGAATGGTAAATGGCCGGTTAGCTGTGTAATTCGTGTTCCAATTGGAGCATACGGTTCTGGTGGACCTTACCACTCTTCTAGCGTGGAATCTATTCTGACAAATATTCGTGGAATTAAAGTCGCGTACCCGTCAACCGGTGCCGATTTAAAAGGATTGATTAAGGCAGCCTATTATGATCCAAATCCAGTAGTTCTGTTGGAGCACAAAGGATTGTACTGGTCGAAAATAAAAGGAACTGAAGGTGCAATGTCAATTGAACCGGATGAAGATTATGTTATTCCTTTTGGAAAAGCGCGTGTTGTTCAAGAATCAACTTCTGAAGCAATTGAAAAAGGTGAATCTTGCGTGATTATCACCTACGGAATGGGTGTTTATTGGTCATTGGAAGCAACGAAATCTTTCGAAGGAAGAGTTGAAATCATTGATTTACGAACACTGAATCCATTGGATTTTGATAAAATCAATGAGGTATCTAAAAAACATGGGAAAGTAATGTTGGTGACGGAGGAATCTATCGAAGCATCATTTACCCTTGGTTTGGCAGGAAGAATTCAGCGTGATAATTTTAAATCTTTGGATGCTCCAGTGAGTATTGTTGGAGCGGTTGATACTCCTGCAATTCCATTGAATTCGATATTAGAAGCGACTTTGTTGCCAAATGCTGTCAAGGTGAAAGATGCTCTTGCAGATTTGTTGGGATTTTAGTCTAAAAGTTGATATTCAAATATTCTACTATCTGTATTATTAAAAACAGATGTGACTTGTAATATACATGAATCATCAATTATCAAAACATTTCCATTTAAAACGTATTCTTTGTTGAATTTTGAGTTATTGGTTAAGAAGAGTACTCCATTAGAATATTGATTAAATTGATATTTCAAACTTTCTAAATCAATTTGACCATTTTTAGTTCCGTCTATTAAAAAGATTTGTTTTGACTTAATGGTTGAATTCAGCGCTAAATAAAATGTATTGTCCCAGCTGGTAAAGTCAAGAACTAACCCGCTATCTTCATTTAGGTTTTTGTTTATTTCATCGCTATATGCAACAAATTTTTGATCTGAAATTCTCGGAATTGCTTCGATTTGATTTTGTGATCCTTCTCTGATATGTGCAAAAACATAATTTAGTGTGTCGGAAAACTTGAACATATTTTCATAAGGTATTTTCATCCATAAATAGGATAATGGAATTAAGGAAGTAAAAATTACACTGTAAGCAATTACCTTAAAACGAGTCCATTGGATGTTTTCAAAAATTATTGAAATAAAAGGGGTGGAAAGTAGAATTAACAAAATCGTAAATCTGTGTTGCATAAGTAAGGTCCCTTCGATTGATTTGTAGATAAAAACAAATGAAAGCACCCAAAATGGTAAAGACCATATCAGTCTAGATTTTACTAATTGCCTTCTCTTTATTTTTTGATAAATTATCCTACCAACTAAAAAAGCCAAAATTGGAGAGTAAATAAAGAGCCATGAGAAAGGAAAATATACAAGTCGTTCTAATTTATGGCCAAACATCAATGTGTCATTGACCCCTTCTGCGATAATGTTCCAATTGTAAGCACCAGTTAGTCCGAAGAGAAAATCGTTATGCGCTAAATAGTTTCCCGTCATCCAGAAAACAGGAAAAATCATTGAAAAACACCAGAAGACAATAACTAGTTTGAATTGTTTGAAGAGTAGGAAAATCAAAGTGAAAATTGCGATTAACAGCCACGCTTCATATCTAAATCCGGCAGCAATTGTCATAAATAACCCAGCGTAAATCGCTTGTTTAATATCTGTGAATCTGATGGACTTTGAGATTGAATTTACCGCCATTGCAATGAAAAAGGCATGTGGTAATCCTGAAAGCGCTTGAAATGAGTTTCGAAAGATTATTGGGCAGAATAGGAAGAACAAAATTGAAAACCATGCTCCTTTTTCGGAGAACTCCCTTTTAATGAAGTGGTATAAGGGTATGATTGTTAGGCATGTGATTAGGATATGAAATATCATTGGGTCATATAATCGCTCACCCGAAATTAATAGTGCTATTGAATTAAAGTAATAATGAAAAGGTGGCCAAATTCCTTCCGTCAAAATAGTAGGGTTTTCTAGCCATTTTTCAGCGATAAAAATTCGAGAAGTTGCATCTGCATCTGTTATTTGAACAAATGGAATTAGGATTAATCTAATTATGATTCCAATTGCTACTAGCAAAAATAAATTGCGATTTTCAGAGGTTAACTTCATTCTGTTTTAACGATTCTTTTGGTCGTAAAATTTAGATGATTCTAAATTGATTGATTAAAGATAGTTAATTACCAATCATTCCCTCAACCGTCCAGTGAAAATCATCTTGCATCAATGGGGTTTTATTAACGTCAATTCGTTTGGTCGTAATTGATTTGGTGTTATTTTTACCAATCATTATAAACTCAATTAATAAACCTTTTTGGTTAATTTGAAAACCAGATTTTTTATTCAATAAATGAATATAGTTACCAGTAATTGATGATTTCATATCCGTAAAATGACCATCTGTATTTTCAATGATGAAGAAATCTTCACTGTGAATGTGAAATCGCTTTGCGCGCTGTCCAAAAAGTAAAGAAGGAGATTCAAGTTCAAATGTTCCAATTAATTCGTTTTGTTGAGCAGGTTGATTTATGTATGGGAGACTTATTTCCAAAACGAACAAACAAATTACGGCACTTTTTAGAATTCGTTTTGTCATCGATGCGGGCTGTAAAAGGGGTGTTTCCGAATTCAATTGAACTCCCTCTTTGTAAACGACTAATCGAATTAATTTCATTGTAAAAGGTTGGATGAGGTAGATGGAAGATGTTAAAAGGTAGAATGAAAGCAGTTTTACACTAATATCGAATCCTACGTTAATCATAAAAACGTTCAGTAAAACTCCAGATGCAATTAGTGCTCCAAGTTTTCGCGTTTTTGAATGTAACAACAATAAACCTGGAATAATTTCAAGTACTGCCATAAACCAATTGTAGGTTTTAGAAGTGCCCATACTTGTCCAAAACAAAATATCTTTTGATAATTGACCAACAGGTGTAAACAAGATATTTGGCTTTGGTGTATAGAATTGTTGGAGTAATAACTTGTCAATCCCATACTTTAAAAGAAAAAAAGAGAGGGAATAAGCGATAAAAGCACGTAGAATTGTATCAGTTTTAAATTTGTTTTTCAATTTCGAAATAAGAAAAGAGACAATTAGTGCAATTAAAAGCGCAAACAATGAAGCCCAATATAACAACTCTGAATCGGATGAAATACTTGAACTTAAGCCAATTAAATAGTAAGGAAAAGGCAGCGTAAGAATCACTAACGCCAACCAAATACCAACTGTATTTTTTATTAGAGAGTTCAAGTCAATTTTTTAAAGGTCGAATGATATAAAAAATGGACAATAGAAAAAGTAGTCCGACGAGCCAATATACTTTGTTGCTTTTTTGCCATTTTTCAGAGTTGTTAATTAGTTTTTTCGAGTTTTTGAATCCTACAAGAACTGTTCTACTTCTGTAGGTTTGTTGCGCTGATTCAAGTGAATAACCATGTTCTTTGAAGTAGGGGTTGTCGCAAATCGTATCTCTTGATTGAAAGTTTCCATATGCATTTCTAACTTCCACATAACAGTCGTTCCCTAAATAAATAACACTGTCGATAAGCATCGATTCGTCTAAACCGAAGTTGGAATTTTCAAACTCGATTTCAGCGTAATCTCCTGAGTGACTTTTAATTGCAATTACATCCGTTTGTGAATTAACATAGAACCCTGAAATGAAAAGAGTTGTAAGAAGAAGTGATTTCATAATTGAATTTTGGCTTTTAGTACAATGCTATTCTTAAAAAGTTCAATTCCTATTAACAAATCAAGGAGGATAACATTTCCAGTGAAACAATAAAGGCGCTGCAAAATCTAATATTTTTACTAGATAAAGCATTCGAATGAAATTTAAACAAGCACTTACTGTCAAAGAAATTGCCGAAATTATCGGTTGTACTTTTGTTGGAAATGAAAATCATTTAGTAATAGGATTGAATGAAATTCACCGTGTTGAAATAGGGGATCTTGTGTTTGTCGATCATCCGAAGTATTATGAAAAAGCGTTGAATAGCGCCGCGACAACGGTTTTAATAGATAAGGAGGTAGAGTGTCCAGAAGGAAAAGCTTTGATTATTTCTTCCGCTCCTTTTGATGATTACAATAAACTGGCAAAACATTTTTCGCCGTTCGTGCCTCAAAACACGATGGTAGGAGAAAATTGTGAGATTGATCCGAGTGCAATCATTTATCCAAATGTGTTTATTGGGCACAATGTAAAAATTGGAGCGAATGCACGAATTGGAGCTGGAGTTGTGATTGGCGACAACACAATTATTGAAGAAAATGTAATTATTGGACCAAATACAGTTATCGGTCATTCAGCCTTTTACTACAAAAAGAAAGAAACTGGCTATGATAGAATGCACACGTGTGGAAATGTGCATTTAAAAAAGAATGTAGAAATTGGCGCCTTGTGTACAATTGATGCAGGAGTGTCTGCGACTACAATTATTGGAGAAGGAACGAAGATTGACAATTTAATTCAGATTGGGCATGATACGATTGTAGGCAAAAACTGCCTAATGGCTGCGCAAGTTGGTGTAGCTGGTTGTGTAACAATTAAAGATAATGTTACCTTATGGGGACAAGTTGGTTGTGCTAGTGATGTCACGATTGAGAGCGGAGTAACCGTTTTTGCACAATCAGGAATAGGAAAAGACTTGGAAGAAGGTCGTACTTATTTTGGAAGTCCTTGCGATGATTACAAGGTCAAATTCAAAGAACTTGCAGCGACAAAACGCTTGCCAGAGATTATAAATAATTTGTAGAAAACGTGGAACAAATCGTTAAGAATTTAGAGAATCAAATTGAACTTAAAGATTTTAAGTTGAATTCCCTATTGGAAATAACGACTGCAATCAATTCAAATAAGAATGTTGAGACTATAACAAAATTGTTTGAATTTATAGTTCATGAGCAATTGGGGTACGAACGTTTCGTGTTGTTTAATAAACAAGACGAATGGAATTGTTTGTTGCGAGTAGGGTACAAAGGCAAAGTTCATAATGTCGATATTGAAGGCGAATTAGGTCGGTTTAAGGAAATAACCATGATCGAATCTTCTAAGTCTAAATTGCTAAGTGAATTTGATGTTGTAGTTCCTGTTTACCATAAAGGAAACCCACTTGCATATCTTCTAGTTAAAGGTGTGGAGTACAACGGCAAATACTTAAGTCAGGCGCTTAGTTATATGAGTTTTTTGCAAACAATTGCAAATATGATTGTGGTTGCAATTGAAAATAAACGAATGACAAAGGTAAGTATCGGCCAAGAACGTTTTAGAAAGGAGTTGGAGATTGCTTCGACAATGCAGAAGTTATTATTCCCTGAAGATTTACCATCGAATACACGCATGGATATCTCGGCAAAATATACTCCGCGACATGAGGTTGGAGGTGATTATTATGATTTTATTCCCCTCGGTGATGACGAATATATTATTTGCATTGCAGATGTTTCCGGAAAGGGAATCGCAGCTGCTATGTTGATGGCAAATTTTCAAGCTACCATACGCACTTTATTTGACTACCAACGCTTTGATATGAAAACTTTGATAGAAGAGTTGAATAAGAAAGTGATGAAAAGTGCAAAAGGGGAGAAGTTCATTACTTTTTTCTTGGCACATTACGATGCGACTTCGCGTAAGTTGAGTTATGTCAATGCAGGACACAATCATCCCTTTATCACCAATGGAAAAACGGTGGAAGACTTGCAAGAAGGATGTATAGGTCTTGGTATGTTGGATGAACTACCTTTTATAAATATCGGTGAAAAACAATTGAGTCCCAATACAACTATTGTTCTGTATACAGATGGGGTGGTAGAATTGGAAAATGAAGCCGAAGAATTCTTTGGTACTGATCGCTTAGTTAAATTGGTTCATAATTATTATCCTTTAAAAATGGATGATATGAACAATTTAATTTTCTCGAAACTAGATGAGTGGAAAGGTCCGTTGGATTTGGTAGATGATACCGCGATTTTCAGTTGTCGCTTTTTCTAACGCATTAAATACATTTTCCCGAAGTCTTTTCTAAAATGACTATCAGCGCCTGACTCTCTGTGCTTGATGTCTTCACCGTTTATTTTCGCTTTTACACGATATAAATAAACTCCGTTTGCGAGCGGATCTCCGAATTCGTCTGTTCCGTCCCAAGCATACTCGGTAATGTTTCTACCGATATAAATAGGACCAAGTTCTTCTTCATTAATTTCTTTTACAACTCGTCCAGTAACGGTCATAATTTGAATTAGGATATCATCTGGTTCTTCGCTTCCAGTTAGTGTGAACACAAAGCGAGTGCTTGTACTAAACGGATTGGGATAATTCATCATGTTCGTGATTGACGATTCATGAATTATTTCAAATGTTACTCTATAATCAATGTCGCCAGAAAGGTTTCCACTTCTATCTGTTCCTTGCACAAAAAGCGTGTATTTGCCGTCTTCTGTAAATTCAGAAGGCCAAATGATTTTAAAACGTTTGTTTTGAGCTTCTGCTGGTATCCATTGCATTATCGTTGTTCCTTGGGCATCAGTAAACGGTATTCGTTTGATGTTTCCATTTGGATAAGTTAAGTACACACCAAATAAAGCCGTGTCAGAAACATTGTCCATGATTAGGAACTCATTATCATCTTTAAGAGTGATGAGAATTTCACTTGAAGGGTCAATAATATCTCCATTTAGAATGTGGTTTCCATTAAACGTAACATCTAAAATTGGGTTTTTGTCATCCGCAATTACAAAAAACGGAATTTGTAAAAGGTTATTGAAATGCTCTTGTTCGGGTTGATCTGTGATGTATAAACTGCCATTAACATATGGATTCACTTCAACCCATAGTGAATTAATTCCACCATATCCTACAGTTGAGAAAGTGATAGTATCACGAATAACCTCACCAACACGGAGAGAATCTTGTCGAGCATAAGGAATAGGATGTTTGACTTGATTTTCATCTTCTACCCAATAACTGATAAGTATGGAGTCCATATCCAATGAATAGATATTTTTTATGTCCACTGCAAAGTCAACTGTCTGTCCTTCACTCAATGTATCACCTGCAGACCACAAATAAGTCGTTGAACCATCAATTGCTGCTTCCGGAAGTGGGTCAAACAACACGTGCCATCGATCAATTTGCGCCGGTGTATTCGTAACATAATCAGCATAATGAGCTTGCAGGCTAATGTAAGGATACGTTGAAGCATCAACCAAAGAATTTAAATCAATTAAAGAGTCGTTTAACGAAAAGGGCATGTTAATCTCAGACTGCAGTACTTTGGCATAATTATACGTTGAGATGGTTAAAACCGTTGAGTCGCCAGCGGTTATTTCGGATGGGTCTTGTTTCCAGTAAACATTCCCCCAATTCGAAGAAGGACCAATTAAAGGTGAAGACTCTTGACCTTCATCACTTCCAAAGGCAGTTGCAGTTAAATGAGCATCATCGGTTAAACTTTGAGCGAAAACTTCCACAACTGTTGAAGGGTCTCCTTTCTTACAGAAAAAAGCAAATGGAGCATTGATCCTGTTTCCGTTTATACTATCAGATCCTAAACCAGCAAATGTAGTGTACATGTCGGTTGAATCAATGGTATTCCACCAATCATACCGCGTTTCCATGGGAGAATAGACTAATATATAATGCCCATCAGGCACTTCATTATTCACCATATTTTGAAATGCATCAAGTTTGGCTGGATCGTCTTGATGAAACGTAAAATACTTAATTACACGGAAGAAATTGTCGTTATTATTTCCGAAGTTGTTCCCAAGATTTTCATTTGTAGCAACAAAACGAGTTCCCCAAGCAGTTAATGTTATAGGGTCTATTACCGCGACATGTAATTTGGGTGTATAATTGAGAATCCCATAATCCTGTTGATCTCCGTCAATATACCAAGCATTTTCATACACATCAGGAACGGCAATTGAACTAAAGGCATCGCATGTAATTACCTTTGAGAATAATCCGAAATCACGCTTTCTTGTTGGTCTGTCATAATCGATTCCAAAAAAACCGTTATTCTTAAATTGAAAAAAATGATCTTGTCCCCAGCCAGATTTATTCGTGATATACTGAAAGGAGCGTTCTCTCCATTCCAATATGGAAGAGTCAATTGCTACTCTCCAAAAATACACTGTACTATCTGTACAGACTAATGGCGCCGACAAACCAGAACTAACACTTATCCATTGCGAAGGATTTACCTCTTTTACACCTCCAAGTCCAGATACAGTGGCATATCTGTGCATCGGGCTATTGAACAAATCAGTTGTATCCAGCTCAAACCTATATGTGTTGAAAGGAGCTACAGGATCAACGGTTGAAGCACGAACCGTTACACTATCTTCTGGAACTACAGCAAAATCATAAGGAACAACAGGTATGATACCGTCAATGTTTATGAACAACGTTTTGACAATTTGATTGTTATTTGTTTCGTCATATTGTTCTGTAATATTCGAAGGTAAATCAGCACGAATATTAAACGTATTTAATCCAACAGATATACTTGGCTGTAAGGGTACTTTGAATTTTAAAGTGTCTTTGTAATGCAGCGCGGAAATCTGAAAATTGTAAACTGAATCAATCGAGCTTGACGGGAAGTTTCTTGTTACTTCAACATTAAAGGGTTCTAATGTAGAGTGACCTAGGTTTGTTAGAATAATTCGAACCTCAATACTGTCAACTGTTAAGTTTATGTCATTCGGGAAAAATGAAACGTTTTGCTCTAGTAGTTCAATTTCAGGATTTTGGTGCCAGTTCAGTTTGACCATTGGGTCACCATTTAATACCATTTGAGTACAGGTTGACTCCAAATAGGGATTACTTGGGGCACCAAATGAAGAATATATATCATTAATGTTTTGCTGCATTTGACTTCCAATGGTAGCGCCATATTTGTCTCGAGAAATCAGGTTGTAGAAGTTTCGAGAGTATTGGTTTAAATAAATATCAAAGCCTACTGATACGGAAGCTATATACCCAATTGCCCCGTAGTTTGCGACTTGGACAAATTCTTCAGATTTGGAAGGGGCGAGTTGAAAAATGTTCCCATTGTAACATGCATTAACGAGCATCATTGGGTATTTGCCAGTGTTATTCCAATTTGTTGGCTGATCTAGGTTGATTTCAAATCCACTACCGTTAGAGGAGGAATGACCAAAATAACTCATTAAACTAACTCCTTTTTCAATTCTATCCGTAATTCCGCTAAGAATAGTTGGGTCAAGAGGATTACTTGACTGCTTGAAAACACTATGAACAACACCTCCAAAAAGGCTGTCTTCAATGGTGTTTTTATAATTGTTCACGTAGTTTTGAAACTGGACTTGCTGTGCGATATTTGAACCGCCTGCAAAATGCAAGATATGTTTCTGCCAATCTTTATTTGGCGTGTCATAGATGGAATTAGGATCTTGATTTGCATCATGACTTATAACCTTATTTAAGTAATCATCCAATTCAGTATTTGTTCTAGCTGAAATTCGACCTGTTGGTATCAATGGCGCCCATGCTGAACCATTCAAGTTAGCTGTTATTCCCACATCACTTGATGGCTGACCGAAAGATGGAATTAAAGATTCATGAAATCTTAAAGCATTTTTTCGAGTGCCAGGACCATCGGATAAAGTTGAGTTATACTCTGCTTCACGGATCCCTTTACCAACTAAAAATAATCCAACAGGCTTTAATGTCGCGTTGTTATATATGAAATGCGAAAAACGGCGAACGCCATTTGTGTGCTTTTCGATTCCACCACCGAATTGCTGGTAAAGTTCATTAACGTTCGCTAAAACGACGTTGTAGTTGCCTCCATCCATCGAAGTTCTGTGTGCCTCATACAATAAAGTACTTGCTTCTAATTTTGGATGATAAATAAAGAGAAGCGCTTCTTCAATTCCAAGCGGCAGGGTCAAGAAATTTGTAAAAGTACCTGTTCCGTTTACCGGTTTCAAAATTGGAATTGAAACTATTTGAGAGGAGTCAATATAAACTACTTTTTGATTCAATCCATTGCCACTGTTGGGAATTAGAGCTGATTTTCCCGCTCCAAAATTCACAAAAGGGACAATTCTTGGTGTATCTCCATGTACGAATAACATTGGGTTTGATGCTCCTACATTTGTCGCATCTATACGTATTTTTCCTTGCGCATTATTAATTACTTCAAAGTTGAATTTTGTATTCCCTTGGAAGTCAGTAGTTCTAGGGTAAGTGACAGAGAAATAATTAAATGCCTGATAATCCGTTAATGCTCCTTGATCATTCAAAATTCTCCAATAGAAAGCTGTTGTACCATTCGATAGTAGATTTGGACTGAACTCTTTTGTGATTTTAATTTGTTGATATCCACTAAACACGGTGTCGGCCAAGAATGGATTACTCGTTCCAATTTCCCAGCGTAAATGATGATTCCCTCCGCCTGTAAAGTTGGCATTCGAAGAGGAAGAAGAAAGTCCTGTAAATAGTGCATTAGGAGCTCCTCCACCAGTGTATGGTACTGGCGTAGATGCAGATAAATTAAGTGTAGCACCTCCAGGAACGCCATTGTAACTTCCAGTTCCCCATCCTTCACCTGGCATGTAAAAAGAGCTTGAGTTTTGAGATGTTCGCACACCTTCTTGGTAGCCATTATTTTGGTTGAATTCGAAAGTCGATAAAATGTAATTTTCTACGGAACTGTAATTGCCAAAATTGATGTCAGATTCAATGGAATAACGAAGATTTGAAGTTGAACTGTTCCAAGTAAAAAAATATTCGATTGTATCATTGAACAGGCTGTACGCTGGATTACCAATTGTTTCAGGGTCAAGGTAAATTGTTGAATCGAGCCACCCATCGTTACGTTCTGCGTAAAAAAGTATGAAATCACCCGGATCAATTGAATTGTCCCCATTATCAATTACATATAAGGGAACTTCCTTCTCTCTTCCAAAAACTTGGATATTTTGAGATTGAAATGAACTTAATGGCACTCCAGCAGATGTTAGCGTAGAATAATCTAGTTTATAAACACCAGAATTTACAATTTTAAAACTGTAATAAGATTGATTGTAGTTGATCCACTCATTTCCATAAGTTTGACCATAACTATAGTTAAAGTTACTTAGGAATAGTAATAGGGCGATATATAGTTTAAAGTTTTTCAACTGACTTATCAAATTTAGGCTTATTTAATTTAATTTTCAAAGAAATTACATGGGAATATAGAGCGATGGATGCATCACCGATATCTGTAAAAGCATAGTCAAGATAAAAACTTTTGAAATTCAATCCAATTCCAATGTTTGGTTGAACGTTCAGTGATTTTTTATCTTCAAAATCTCGAACATATTGCATGTTTGAAATACCTGCTCTCACGGAAACATAATTTTTAAAACCAACTTCAATTCCCATGTGCGGATCAACTGAGAATACGTTTGATTTTAATAAGGTATTTCTTTTCCCATCAGTGGTAACATCAACATCTATTTCCGCTGACGTGTAGAATCCTTTTTTTCCAAGATCAAACTTTTTATAACCTGCAAGAATAATCCGAGGAAGGGTTAATTCTAAGCCGTTCTCAGGAATTTCATTTCCAGTGGCAATAAATACTTCCTGAGTTTCTTGGTCAAGAGTAAAAACCCAAGCATTAAAAGTGGAAGTGACATCCCTTGCCATTAATCCAAATTTCCAATTATTTTTCGTTTGGTATTGAACTCCCGCATCTAAACCGAAACCCCAAGATTTAGCAAAGTCGCCAACCTTTCGATACACAATTTTAAACGTACCTCCTACACTCAATCCCGGGTATTTCGTTTTTCGTGCATATGAAAGTAAAAAAGCATAGTCAGCAGCTGTAAATAGCGTTATGTTATCGTAATCAATATTTCCATTGTTGTCAATAAGTTGAGTTGTATTTGGAATGTCATCTACGGCAAATCGAATTGCAGAAAAACCAATAGTGCTTTTTTCATCAATTGAATGCGAAAGACCTAGATAGTCGTATTTCGCTATTCCAGCGAAATATTCCGAATGCATTAAACTAACTTCTAGCCATTTTGTTGATTGAGTCAACCCAGCAGGATTCCAGTAAATAGAATTAACATCATCAGTTTGTGCGACAACGGCATTACCTTTTCCAAGAGCGTCCGCGCCAACACCAATGGAAAGAAACTCATTAGAATACTTAGGGGCCACGGTTTCGCTGGGTGAGTCTTGCGCAATTGAAGCGAAAGTGGAAAGGAATAAAACGCTAAAAATTTTGACAGCGGTAGTTTGCATATAATTCAGATTTTTATACCTCATAACAGATTTTTCTCTAAAAAATTGTGTTCTTTGTAGCGTTAATATAATATATAAAACGTAAAGTTGATGTTAATAGTTGATTTTATTTATTTAAAATAAGCGACAATGTTAAATCTAGCGAATTTATTTACCGCAGCAAACTTAATATCCGGGATCCTTGCGATTGTTTTTGTTTTATCTGGAAGAATTGATTTAGCGCCCATTGCAGTTTTTTGCGGTTTGTTTTTCGATTTCTTAGACGGTTTCGTGGCGCGATTGTTTAAGACGAGCGGAGAATTAGGGAAGCAATTGGATTCATTTGCTGACATGGTTACTTTTGGAGTTGCTCCTGGTGTGATAATGCTTGTTGTATTAACGGTTGATTTGTCTAGTTTCGGTGAGGGGATTTCAGTGAATAGTATCCAAAATGGTTATTACGCATGGTTTTCAGCTTTAGATCCGTTTAAACTTTCTGGCAATTACGTACCGTTTTTTGGGTTGTTTTTACCTTTTTTTTCCATGTTTAGACTTGCTAAATTTAATTTAGACACACGTCAAAGCGAATCTTTTATAGGGTTGCCAACGCCATCTATGACTTTGTTTTTTATGACTTTTCCTTTGGCTTTAGTCTATGCTATGCAATCTGCAGAATCAGTTAATGCATTTACGTTATTTCTATTTAACCCTTGGTTTATCGTTGGGTTGATTTTGATTTTTGGGTTATTGATGGTTTCGGAAATACCATTATTTTCATTAAAGGTGAAATCCTTCAAATGGTATGGAAATGAAATAAGAATCATGTTTTTGTTGATAAGTTTGATATTAATTCTAGTATTTAAAGTGTGGTCTATAGCATTAATAGTATTTTTGTATTTGATTTTATCAATGATAGAAAACACATTTATCAAAACAAAAAAGTAATGAGATTTAAAGCAGAAATCGATGTGATGCCATTAGATGCATTGTTAGACCCGCAAGGGAAAGCTGTTACTGGAAGCATGAAGAATATTGGACTTGAGTCAATCGACGGAGTTAGAATTGGACGTCATGTGAGATTGTTCGTAGAGGCAGAATCTTCAAGTGCAGCGGAAACAATGGTTGAGCAAGCATGTAAAAAACTTCTTGCGAACCAAATAATGGAAAGCTACACTTTTCAAGTCGAAGAGGTAAAATAAATTTTCTTATATTTAATTAGTAATAGGGTCTTTGGAATAATTTTAAGCTGTGACGTATTTTGCGATTAACTTTCATTAACGTGAATTACATATTTGTGAAGGATTATTGTCGTTTATTTACAGAGTTAAATGTAGAATAGTAATTAATAATTTAGGTTATGTCAGAAATTGAGAATCCTCAGAAAAAAAGCAATGGTGCCTTTGTCGCTATTATCATTATCCTATTATTAGGTCTTGCTGCAATGGCTTATTTATGGTCAAGTAAAAACAGTGATTTAAATCAATGTAAAACAGACAATGCATTATTGAATGCAGACATGGACGGCATGAATGAAATGATGTCAGGTTATGTTGGAGGCATGACGAATGATATAAAAACGGACTTCAAGGAGATGTTGAAGACGTATGATTTGCTATTGGAAAAAGACAAGTCAAAAGCAGACTCAATAAACAAGCAGAAGGCTGAAATTGCTGAATTACTTGAGAAGGTAGAAAGAGGTAATATGAGTGCGCGTCAGTTGTTTTCTGCAAGAAAAGAGATAGAAACGATGAAGAGAATCATGCGTGGTTATATCGTTCAAATTGATTCATTGAATACCTTAAATTATAGACTAACGAGTGATTTGGAAACAACTAACACGAAGTTGACACAAACAGCAGGTGAAAGAGATCAATACAAGAATGATGCTGAAAAAAGTGCAGAACAAGTCAAAAAAGGTTCCAAGCTTCAAGCGTATAACTTCTCTTCTGGTGGATTAAGAATGAAGTTGAATAACACAACTGAAGAATCAAACAAGGCGAAGAATATTGTTCAAATCAAGTCAGCCTTTACGATTTCAGAGAATCCAATAACGCCAGCAGGGAATAAGACAGTTTACTTGCAAGTCATAACCCCAGAAGGAAAAACGTTGCAATCAAGTTCGGGTAATATCGTTTCAGTTGATGGCGGGTCTATACCGTATTCTGATAAAAAAGAGATTGATTATAACAATCAACGAATTGATATGGCGATTTACTATCGTTTGAATGGAGAGGAACTTACAAAAGGGAATTATAAAGTCAAAATCTATTGTCAAGGTCAGTTGATAGGTTCTGATAGTTTTACATTAAAATAAAAAAATGACGAATATATTTATAGCTAATTTGGATTGGACTATAACATCGGAGGATTTGGAGGCTACATTCTCTACTTTTGGTGAAGTGACCTATGCTCATGTAGTATATGAAAAGGATACAAAAAGATCGAAGGGTTTTGGTTATGTTGAAATGGCAGATACTGATTGTGCTATAAATGCTATAAAAGCATTGAACGGACTGGAAGTCAACGGCAGAAATATTGATGTGAAAATAGCATCGCCAAAAGAGAATAGAGCAAATAGAAGATCAGTAAAAAAATAGATTTATGTCAGAAGCAATTCATCAAGGTCACGTAAAAGTGAATATTGACGAAAATGGAATAGGAACAATTGAATTTGGTCACCCCTTAAGCAATTCTTTACCAGGAAAATTGTTGAGAGAACTCGCTGATACAATTACACGATTAGGGAATGATAATTCGGTTAAAGTAATTGTACTTAAGTCTGAAGGAGAAAGAGCATTTTGTGGTGGTGCGAGCTTTGACGAGTTAATTTCAATTGAAAATTTGGAGACTGGAAAAGTATTCTTTTCTGGCTTTGCTGGAGTGATTAATGCTTGTAGAAAATGTCCAAAGTTTATCATAGGACGTGTCCAAGGTAAAGCCGTTGGAGGTGGAGTTGGTGTTGCTTCAGCTGTCGATTATTGTTTTGCAACAAGATATGCAGATGTGAAATTATCGGAATTGGCGGTTGGAATTGGGCCTTTCGTTGTTGGCCCAGCTGTAGAGCGAAAAATCGGCACTTCTGCAATGAGTCAATTGGCGATTAATGCAACTGAGTGGCGTTCAGCTCGATGGGCTACAGATAACGGCTTGTATGCTGAAATATTTGATGAAATTCCTGAAATGGATGAGCGAATCAATGAGTTGGCGTTAAAGTTAACAGCCTCAAACCCACAAGCAATGACGATGTTAAAGTCCATTTTTTGGCAAGGAACAGAACATTGGGATGAATTATTGGCTGAGCGCGCTGCTATGAGTGGAGAATTGGTGCTTTCGGAGTTCACTGTAAACGCAATAAACAAGTTTAAGAACAAAGCTTAAACGCATGAAATTTTAGATGAAAATCGCCAACATGGTTTGGCGATTTTTTCTTTTATAGCCGTATAGTCATTATTTTTTTCAATATGGTTTGTTAATAACAACTAGAAATCATATCTTTGCACCCCTCAATTTTGGGGAATTGTCTTATTAAATAAAGTATAAACGTGGACACATTAAGTTACAAAACCGTTTCTGCTAACAAGGAAACCGCTGATAAAAAGTGGCTTGTAGTAGATGCTGAAGGCCAAACTGTAGGTCGTTTAGCAAGTAAGGTGGCGAGAATCATCCGTGGAAAACACAAGGTGAATTTTACCCCTCACGCAGACTGTGGTGACAACGTAATCGTTGTTAACGCAGAAAAAGTTGCCTTTTCAGGTACAAAACTTTCTGACAAAGAGTATATCCGTTACACGGGTTACCCAGGTGGTCAGAGATTTACTTCTGCTGAAGTGATGTTAAAGAAGCATCCAGAAAGATTAATCGAAAAAGCCGTTAAAGGTATGTTGCCTAAAAACAAGCTTGGACGTCAGTTATTTACAAATCTTAAAGTTTACAGAGGTGCAGAGCATAATCAAGAGGCTCAAAAACCAACAGTAATTAACTTAGATACATTCAAATAATTAGTATGGAAGTAATAAACACTTTAGGAAGAAGAAAAACAGCCGTTGCTCGTGTCTATATGACAAAAGGAAAAGGTAACGTTACTGTGAACAAAAAAGATTATAAGGTAGTATTCCCTATCGACGTTCTTCAAGCAAAAATTGTTCAACCATTTCAATTAACTGATACAGTAAATCAATTCGATGTAACTGTAAACGTTTCTGGTGGAGGAATCAATGGGCAAGTTGAAGCGATCCGTTTAGGAATCTCTAGAGCATTGGTAAAAGAGAATGAAGAATACAAAACATTGTTGAAAGAAGAAGGATTAATGACTCGTGACCCTAGAATGGTTGAACGTAAGAAACCAGGACAACCGAAAGCACGTAAGAAATTCCAATTCTCTAAACGTTAATATTATTTTGACGGTTGTTTAGTATCCAAGTTCATAAGTACTGCTTCGGCCCCTTTTGAATTGATTACTAAAGGAACGTAAACAATTAAAATAAAGAACATGTCAAAAGTAAAATTTGAAAATTTATTAGAAGCTGGTGTTCATTTTGGACACTTGAAAAGAAAATGGAACCCGGCAATGGCGCCGTATATCTTTGAAGAGAAAAAAGGTATCCACATTATTGACCTTAATAAGACAATTGCACATCTCGATCAAGCGAGTGCGGCACTAAAGCAAATTGCTAAGTCTGGGAAAAAGATTCTTTTCGTTGCAACAAAAAAACAAGCTAAGGATATTATTTCTGAAGCGGTGAAAGAAATTAACATGCCATATGTAACTGAGCGTTGGTCAGGTGGTATGTTGACAAACTTTCAAACTACACGTAAGTCTATTCGTAAAATGTCAGCGATTGACAAAATGCAAACTGATGGAACGTGGGAAACATTGAACAAAAGAGAGCGTTTGTTTAAAACACGTCAACGTGAAAAGTTAGAAAAGAACTTTGGTTCTATTGCTGATATGACTCGTCAACCAGCAGCTATCTTCATCGTTGATATTATTAAAGAACACATTGCATTGAATGAAGCGAAACGTCTAAACATTCCAACGTTTGCAATGGTTGATACGAACTCTAATCCTAAAACTGTTGACTTTCCAATTCCAGCGAATGATGATGCATCTAAATCAATTGCAATTATCATGGAAACGGTTTGTGCTGCAATCAAAGAAGGATTAGCTGAACGTAAAAATTCTAAAGATGATGATGCTGCAGCTGAAAAAGAGGAAACTCCAAAATCAGAAAAAGTAGCGGTTGTTGATGAAGATACTGCTGAAGAAATCGAAAAGAAAGCTCCAGTAAAGAAAGCACCAGCAGTTAAAAAAGTAAAAGTAAAAGCTGACGACGAAGCTGAAGAGGCATAGTTTGAAGCGTAAGTCTAGTTCTATTGGTACTGGATCAAATAAATTATTAATAAATTAAATCTTATTTCCATGGCAATTACAGCTGCAGATGTAAATAAATTAAGAAAACAAACAGGAGCGGGCATGATGGATTGCAAGAATGCTCTTGTTGAAACGAATGGTGACTTCGAAGCTGCTGTTGATGTATTACGTAAAAAAGGTCAGAAAGTGGCTGCAAAGCGTGGTGAAAACGAAGCAAAAGAAGGTGTTGTTTTTGCACAAGCAACTACAGATGGTAAAACAGGTGTAGTACTTGCGTTAAACTGTGAAACTGATTTCGTAGCGAAAAACGATGACTTCCGTAATTTTGTGCAATCACTTGTTGATATTGCAATTGCTAAGCTTCCTTCTTCAACTGAAGAGTTGTTGAATTCTGCTTACAACGAAAAATTGTCAGTAAATGAAAAAATCATTGAACAAGTCGGAGTTGTTGGTGAAAAATTAGATTTATCTGGTTTTGAATTATTAAAGGCTGAAAAAGTTGTTGCATACAATCACCCTGGAAATCAATTGGCTACTTTAGTTGGATTGAACAGTGGTTCTGATGTTGCTGATGACGCTGGTAAACAAGTTGCAATGCAAGTTGCAGCAATGAACCCTTTGTCTTTAAACAAAGAAGGAATTGATGCTGAAACAATCGCAAGAGAACTTGAGGTTGGAAAAGATTTAGCAATTCAAGAAGGTAAGCCAGCTGACATGGCGGCGAAAATTGCTGAAGGACGTTTGAATAAATTCTTCAAAGAGAACACATTGTTAAGCCAGGATTTTGTTAGAGATAGCAAAATGAGTGTTGAACAATTCTTGAACTCTTCTGAAAAAGGATTAACGATTGTAGATTTCAAAAGAATCGCATTGGGTTAGTCTTTGATTATTGAATTCTTAAAGCCGCTTGTATTAATACAGGCGGCTTTTTTTATATAAAGTATTTTTATATCGTAAAATCATACCTTGAAATCTGTATATTTGCCTTGTTCAAATAAACGCAAATGAAATACAATAGAATTCTCTTAAAATTAAGCGGCGAATCACTGATGGGTGATAAAGCATTTGGTATAGATAATGATCGATTGAGTACGTACGCTAATCAAATTAAGGAGATTCATGGATTTGGGATTGAAGTTGCTATTGTAATTGGTGGGGGAAATATTTTTCGTGGAGTTCAGGCGGAAGAAGGTGGTATGGATCGAACGCACGGTGATTATATGGGAATGTTGGCAACAATGATTAACTCAATGGCGTTACAGGCGGCTCTTGAGTCTGTTGGAGTTCAATCGCGATTGCAGTCGGCAATTGAAATGAAGGAAATTGCAGAACCATATGTGCGTAGAAGAGCTGTTCGTCATTTAGAAAAAGGACGAGTGGTTATATTTGGAGCTGGAACAGGTAATCCATATTTTACAACTGATTCTGCGGCTTCTTTAAGAGCCATTGAGATCGATGCGGACGTAATTTTAAAAGGAACACGCGTTGATGGAATATATACCGCTGATCCGGAAAAAGATCCGTCAGCCACTAAATACGATATGATCAGTTTTGACGACGTTTACGCAAAAGGATTGAATGTAATGGATATGACAGCTTTTACCTTGTGTAAAGAAAATAATTTGCCAATTATTGTATTTGATATGGATACTGTTGGGAATTTAAAAAAGGTGTTAAGCGGAGAACAAGTTGGTACAATTGTTAGAAACTAAAGACGATGATAGAAGAGCTAAATATGATATATGATGAGTTTAAAAGTGCTAATTCTGGCGCAGTTGCTCATTTTGAATCGGAATTAACAAAAATCAGAGCTGGAAAAGCGTCACCAGCAATGTTACATTCAGTAATGGTGGATTATTACGGAACACCAACGGCGATTCAGCAGGTGGCAAATATTGGCACCATGGACGCTCGTACATTAACTGTACAGCCTTGGGAAAAAGCGATGTTAGGTGAGATAAACAAAGGGATTGTAAACTCTAATCTTGGTTTTGCACCTCAAGACAATGGGGAAATGCTCATCATTTCAATTCCACCGTTAACAGAAGAGCGTAGACGAGACCTTGTTAAAAAGGCAAAGGCTGAATCTGAGCATGCAAAAGTCGGAATAAGAAATCATCGTAAAGATGCAATCGACATGGTGAAAGAGTTGAAAAACGATGGACTTTCTGAGGATTTGGCAAAGGATGCTGAAAATGAAATTCAAAATATCACGAACGCATTTTCGGCTAAAATCGACGAATTACTGGTGTTGAAAGAAAAAGATATAATGACGATCTAATTTCGACAAGTTCAATTACCTCTTTCAAAAAATGTCAATATTAATAAAATGCTTTCCGAACTTGTCGAGGTGTTATTTGATCAATATTTCAACCCTACGATTGGCCTGTTCTTCAGCAAAAAGTTTAGGTTCAGCAAAAACAGGAACGGTATTTCCATAACCAACAGCATCTAATCGGTTTTTGTCTATTCCGTGATCCACGAGGTATTTTAAAATTCGCTTGGCACGTGCTTCAGAAATTTTTTGACCCATGGAGGAATTATCACCTATTTCAAATACATGACCTTGAATTTCAACGTGCAAGTCAGCGTTCAACGCAAGAAAGTCTTTTAAACGGTTTAATTTAGGCTCTGAACTCGTCACAATTTCACTGGTTCCTGGTTTGAACTGAATATCCTCAATTTTAATACTTTTCCCACTAGCAACACGATTTAAATAAACAATGACTTCCTGATCTTCACTAGGATTAACATCAATAATTCGTTCGTCAAAAAAATAACCATCAGCTTTGCATAAAAGTGAAATTTGACATCTACGTTCTAGATTGAAAAATAAATCGGAGGCACGATAAATTGCGTCGATTTGTTTGGAGTCAAGAATTTCAATATTGCCAACAATTGGGGTTTTATTTTCACTATCACGTAAAATAATACTGAAAGTTGGCGCAAAATCATCATTTCGTTTATCAATAATTTTGCTTTTTTGTTCAACGATTACCTCAGGTATAAAATTCCAATCCAGTTGAATTGTATTTTTTTTCTCTTCAGCAGTGGAAAACAGGACTTGAATTTTTTCACCTTGGCGCATTTTTAATGAAAACATTGTCCCATCTTTCACAGTACTACTTAGACCAACCTCCTTATATTCTTTAGAAATTTGTAATCGTTTTATTTCAGCGACCCCTTTTTCTATTTCTCCGCAAATGTCATCGATTTCTTGAGTGAAAATGACCATTTGCAAATAATCATTATCAATAGCTGCGTTGAAGTTTAATACTCCAGCTGAACTAGCAATATAGGAACACCAAATTTGATTTTCTTTTCCCACTGTTGTAAGTGAAGGGTAACTTGAAATAAAATCGATGTCTTTTTTGGCAGTGAATTGAAGATTGAAATTTCCATTTTCGAAAATGTTGATTGCGCCAGTGCACGAACTCAAATTCGAGGAATACTTTCCACGTTGCCCTAATAAGGTAAAGGACAATACAGAAATAATGGAGAGAATAGTTATTTTTATCATTTCGTACTCAAAGATAAGGAAAAGTTGTACATCTCTAAAAATTAACGCATTATTTATGGAAACATTGTATGCTCAAATAGGAAGCGAAAGATTAAAGAGTCTAGTGAATAATTTTTATGATTTAATTTTTAATGATTCTTCGATTGCCCATTTATTTGCGAAAGGTGATGAAAGTATTAGAGAAAAACAATTCCTATTTATTTCACAGTTTTTGGGTGGTCCGCAATTGTATTCTGAGAAATACGGTCCTCCAAAAATGAAAATGAAACACCTTCCACATGCTATTGGGGAGGAGGAAAAAAATGAATGGCTACGTTGTATGAAGTTAGCTATTGAAAGTACAGATTTTGATGAAGAATTAAAAGTGACGCTGTATAATTGCTTTCCAAGGGTAGCGGAGCACATGCGAAATAATTAAATTAATTTGTAGTTATTTGTTTTTAACTTGTATATTTGAGTCGATTTAACCTTTAAAATTAAATAAAATGAAAAAAGTATTATTTGTAGCGGCAGCTGGAATGGTGTTATTTGCATCTTGTCGTAAAACTAGAGTATGTACATGTACATATGCTAATGGAAGTGGAACGTATACTGAAACGTACTTATTAGCTACTAAAAAGAACGCAACTACGTATTGTGATGCTAATGAATCTTCAGGAGTATCTTGCGAAATTGATTAATATTACAAGAAATTTTAATATTGTTAAAGGAAGTTTAGGCTTCCTTTTTTTTATACCTTTATTTTATGGAATCATATTTTTTAGAAAGTGGAATGTCGTGGACAATGAGTAAGGTTTTGCCTTATTTAGTCATGGTTTTAGCAGGTGTCGTATCATGGATAGTCGCTAAGAGATTATCGAAGCGAATGAACAAATACATGAGATGGGGACTGTTATTAATTGTCTTTGTTGCTCCATTTTTTATTTACTTTTTAATTTCGCCGATATATAAGGGAGATTTCAGTAATAATTCCATTGAAGTTGAACGAACAGATAAAAATGCTGAACTAATCGGAAAAAAACTGGTAGTAATTACAATTCCAGGCTGTCCGTTCTGTCTCGAAGCAATTGATCAGTTGTTAATTATGAAAAATCGCGTGCCGAACTTAGAATTGGAATACATTGTTTGTAGCTCTGATTCAACATCAGTTAATTGGTATAAAGAAAAAGGTGGCGAATTGATTAATGTTCGGTTAGCGGAAAATAAAGAGGAGATGGCGAAGATTGCCCAACATTCGTTTCCAACATTTGTACTAGTTGATAATAAGCGTAAGCTAAGAACATGGTCGAATGATAGTTTTGGTGTTTTCGCTCGAGACGAAATTGAATTGGAGTTCAACTAAAACGTAGACAAAAAAAATCCCGGTGATTGAGGCTTCTCAAAATCACCGGGATTTTTTATGCATTCTTTTTTGATTAAGCCATAGTTACAACTCCGGCTAAAATAGTGTTCAATGTTTCACTTGGACGCATTGCTTTGGACGCCAATTCATCTTTAGGGAAATAGTAACCTCCGATTTCCATCTGATGCCCTTGAGCCGCATTCAATTCGTTCATTATAGTCAATTCGTTCGAAGTGAAATCCTGAGCTATTGAAGTAAACTGAGCTTTTAATTCTGCATCGTCATTTTGTTTGGCTAATTCCTGTGCCCAGTACATCGCCAAATAAAAGTGACTTCCTCTATTGTCAATTTCACCCACGGATCTCGAAGGTGATTTATCCTTTTCTAAGAAGGTTGTAGTTGCTAAATCTAAAGTATCGGCTAATACTTTTGCCTTTGGATTATTGTCAACAATGCTCATGTGTTCAAGCGAACATGCAAGCGCTAAAAATTCACCTAATGAATCCCAACGTAAGTGACCTTCTTCAACAAATTGTTGAACATGCTTAGGAGCAGAACCACCAGCGCCTGTTTCAAACAACCCACCTCCATTCATCAAAGGAACAATTGATAACATTTTTGCACTTGTTCCCAATTCTAAAATTGGAAATAAGTCTGTAAGATAATCTCTCAATACATTTCCGGTAACAGAAATGGTATCTTTTCCAGCTTTTAATCTCTCCAATGTAAAACGTGTTGCATCTCCTTGAGATAAAATTTGAATATCTAATCCAGATGTATCGTATTCCTTTAAGTATTTATTTACTTTTTTAATTAGTTCAGCATCATGAGCTCTATCTTCGCTTAACCAGAATACCGCAGGTGTATTCGATAATTTTGCACGATTCACAGCTAATTTTACCCAATCTTGAACAGGTGCATCTTTAACTTGACACATTCTCCAGATATCTCCATTTTCAACTTCATGCTCTAACAACGTATTACCTGAATCGTCAATTACCCGTACAACTCCATTTCCTGAAATTTCGAAAGTTTTGTCATGCGAACCATACTCCTCAGCTTTTTGAGCCATTAATCCAACGTTTGGTACTGTTCCCATTGTTCTTGGGTCAAACGCACCATTTTCTTTGCAAAAATCAATAGTTACTTGATATAACTCAGCATAGCTGCTATCTGGAATAACTGCTTTTGTATCTTGTGCTTTGCCATTTTTGTCCCACATTTTACCAGAAGTACGAATCATAGCTGGCATTGATGCATCAATAATCACATCACTTGGAACGTGTAAATTTGTAATTCCTTTGTCAGAATCAACCATTGCAATAGCAGGTTGATTATCAAAACAGGCTTTAATGTCTGCAAGAATAGTGGCTTTTTCATTTTCTGGAAGGGCGTCAACTTTAGCCAATAAATCGCCAAAACCGTTTCTAACATTAACACCTAATTGTTCTAATTGAGAACCATGTTTTTCGAACACTTCATGAAAGAATGATGTTACAGCATGACCGAAAATAATAGGGTCTGAAACCTTCATCATTGTTGCTTTCATGTGAATGGAAAACAAAACGCCTTGTTTTTTCGCATCAGCAATTTGCTCGTACAAAAAGGCAGTCAGTTTAGATTTACTTAATACTGTTGCATCAATAATTTCTCCAGCTGAAATTGCTGTTTTATCTTTTAAAACTGATTTGGAACCATTTTCTGCTTCAAACTCAATCTTTACAGAAGTCGCCTTTTCAATTGTTATAGATTTTTCGTTCGCTCTAAAGTCACCACTCTTCATAGTAGCAACATGCGTTTTGGAATCTTTAGACCAAGCTCCCATCGTATGTGGATTGATGCGAGCATATTGTTTAACTGGCTTTGGAGCCCTTCGATCCGAATTCCCTTCTCGTAGAACAGGATTTACCGCGCTTCCTTTGATTTTATCGTATCGAGAGCGCACTTCCAATTCTCTGTCAGTTACTGCATTTTCTGGATAATCTGGTATTGCAAATCCTTGATCTTGTAATTCTTTTATAGTTGCAATCAATTGAGGAATTGAGGCACTGATGTTTGGTAGTTTGATAATGTTTGCGTCTGGTTCATTTACTAAATTTCCCAACTCTGCTAAATCATCATTGATTTGTTGACCTTCTTTTAAAAATTCTGGGAATTTAGAAATAATACGTCCAGCTAAAGAAATATCTCTGGTTTCAATATCGATTCCAGAAGATTTCACGAATGCCTGAACAATTGGTAAAAATGATTGCGTCGCTAAAGCTGGTGCTTCATCGGTTTTAGTGTAAATGATTTTAGACATGTATTTCGTATAATGCGCGTGCGCGATGATTACTTTATTGAGAAACAAAGATACGATTTGTGCGAGAGAATATCAATCAATAAGATGTTTAATCGCTTTACCTACTGGTAGATTTTTTGTTTTAAGTATTGGTTATAAATTTTTGTCCCATTTTTATTGGTGTGCATATTATCATACCAATTGTTCTTGTTCTCTAAACCTGGAATTTTTTCATATTTAAAATCAATAAATCGAATGTCTTTTTTTGAACAATACTTCTCGATTGCTATTGATGCCATTTTATATTCTGGATGAACCTTATAGTATGGCGCGTCAATAATAATTAATTGAATTTCGTTTTTATCACAAATAGATTTTACGAATGAAATATTTTTAAAAATCGTATTATTAAATCGTTTATTTACTATTGGATCAAAATCTTCCATTAAACTTCTTGCCAAACGAATACTATCATAAACGGAAGGTTCAAGTGGAAAATAACCGTTGGAAGGATAGTTTAGGCATACGCCTTCTAAGGAGTTGGTAACTAACAATAGTCCGGAAGAATTGTGTCGATAGGTACTTGATAAAAATTTTAGTCGTTCTTGCCATCCTTGTTTATTGATAAAAGATTGTACAAGTTCATTGCTGGTGTAATAATACTTTAAACTGTTTACTTGATTGATCAATGAAGGTTCATTTTCCATAAATAAATCACACACCTCAAGATTTAAAATAAGCGTCTTTTTGGGCAGTTTATTGTTTTTGGCAAGTAAGTCAACAATGCAAGTGTGATAATAGTTGTGCTTTTGTTGTTTGCCCAAATTGGTGGTTTTTGGACCTAATACTGCAGGGTCAATCATGTTTAATACGCGAGAAGAACCAATAAACAATGTGTCGCAGCTTTTGTATTTAATATACTCATTTACCTCACCATTGGCGAAATTACATAAATTCGACTGGTATTTTTTATCTAAAATATAGCCGACCAATTGATCAGTTAAGATCAACATCCCTAGAAATAAAATAGAACGATATAGAATCTTTTTTAGCGTCATTAAAATTGAAAATAGAAAAATGCATCTCCATTATTATCACCCAAAAGTAGGATTAATATAATTACCGATATTGCCCAGGAATAGATAACTAGTAGAGGTTTGTTAATAATTGCGACTATTGAATTGCGAGCAATTGTCGCCTCCATTATAAATAAAAAGAGTATTCCAATCATCGCTCCGCTTATTTTATATTGCACAACAGCAAAGTATAAGTCATTCCAGTGTATTTGAGAAATTTGGTTAAAAACGGATAACATTTCGGGAAGTCCTTCTGTTCGAACAGGAATCATCGTTAAAATAATAAGACAGAAGTTGAGGAGTATTCGTATAGTTTTAAAGAACGATCTTTTTGAAGGGCGATCTATTTTAAGTAATTTTTCAACTATAATTAAAATGGCATGAAGAACACCCCAAACTATGAAATTCCATGAAGCTCCATGCCATATCCCGGCTAGAAAAAAAGTAATAAATAAATTTCGTAAATGACTCAGTTTACCGATACGACTTCCTCCCAAAGGAATATAGACATAATCTCTTAACCACAATGAAAGGGTTATGTGCCATCTTTTCCAAAATTCGGCAATACTCTGTGAAAAATAAGGTGATTTAAAATTAGTCGATAACTCCACGCCAATTAATTTAGCTGTACCGATCGCCATATCTGAATACCCTGAGAAGTCTGCATATATCTGAACGGTAAACAAAAATGCAGCAAATAAAAGTGAGCCTCCATTCTGAAATTCACTGTTATTGAAGTAATGGTCGGCTATTATTTGAGCATTATCGGCGACAACGACTTTTTTGAATAATCCCCATATAAAAAGAGTCAGTCCTTCTTTGACTTGATTGATTTTTAATTTGGTTGATGGCTCATTTATTTGTCCAAGCAATCCTTTTGCGCGTTCAATTGGGCCAGCAATTAACTGAGGAAAAAAAGAAACATACAATGCAAATTTTCCAAAATGCTTTTCACTTTGGATTTCGTTTCGATAAACATCAATTGAATAGCTGATTGTTTGGAAAGTATAAAAACTAATTCCAACAGGAAGCAATAAACTCGATACATTTGGTTCATACTGGATAGAAAACAGTGAGAACAAATCGTGTAATGCTTCCTGGAAAAAGTTGAAATATTTAAATGTAAAAAGCAATCCCAAATTCAAGAAGACACTCACGGCGAGCCCAATTTTTTTCTTTTTTTTATCCGTGCTTCCAGTTAAATAAAGACAGGTAAAATAATCTATAGAGGTAGAAACTAGAATTAAAAGAATATAAGTCGGTTCCCAACTCATGTAGAACAAATAACTTGCTAACAATAATGCAACCCAGCGATACGCTGGCTTCATCATCCAATGAAAAAGAATGACAGTAACCAGGAATAGAATAAACTCAAAGCTATTAAAGAGCATATGTTTTATTTATCGGATTGAAAATGGTTATGCAAGAAGGTAATCATTTTATGAAAGGCACGAGAGCGGTGACTATATTGATTCTTTTCATTCATGCTCATTTCCGCAAATGTCTTTCCACAATTTTCAGGCTCAAAAATTGGGTCGTATCCGAATCCGTTGGTGCCTGTTTTGGCATGTCGAATGCTTCCATTTACAATTCCTTCAAACATGTATTGTTGTTTGTCAATTGTGAGTGCAATTACTGTTTTAAAGCGCGCTGATCTATCACTAGTTGACGCAAGTTTTTCTAACACCTTATCCATATTATCACTGTCAGAACGTTGATTGCCTGCGTAGCGCGCGGAATACACTCCAGGTTCACCATTAAGTGCATTGATTTCTAAACCTGTATCGTCCGCGAAACAATTAAAATTATAATGTTCTGTTATATAATCTGCTTTTTGTTTCGCATTGCCTTCAATTGTTAAAGATGTTTCTGGAATGTCTTCGTTAATATCAATGTCTTTCAGTGTAATTACTTCTAAACCAGCTGGAAGCATTTGCTGAATTTCCGCTGCTTTGTTAAGATTTGATGTTGCAAATACTATTTTCATGAGCGAAACAAATTTTGATAGTGTGGAAGGTTGGCTTTCACAGAGTACTTAGTTAAGATCGTTTCATAACCTGCTTGACCAATATTTTTTCTCAGTTCTTGCGATTCAAATAAAGCGATAAGTTGAGTTTTCCATTCCGCAGCTGTTGAACATAAAAAGCCGTTTACTCCAGAGTTAATTATTGAAGTGTTTACCCCAACTGGAGACAGAATAGCTGGAATTCCCAACGCCATATATTGTAGTCCTTTGAATCCACATTTGCCTTGAGCCCATTCATTATCTATTAAAGGCATTATTCCGATGGAGAATTTTGCTAGATCGTTGATTTCAGTTTCTTTGTTCCACTTTACAAATCGCAACGATTTCAACTCAAAACTGGGAGGATGATTCGAAATCACTGTAAACGAAAATGAATAGTCCTTTTCCAAAGCTTGCAAGACTGGGACAATTTCGTCTAAATAATGCATTGTTGTATGTGTTCCGGTCCAGCCAATATTAAGTGAAGGAACCGAATAATCTGTTCTTCGATTATGTACTTTTATTAAATCGATGGTGGTTGGGATGATTTGTACGTTCTGATTGTAATTTTTGGCGAAATCCATTAAATATTCATTTCCAGCGATTACTTTGTCGGCCCATTTTATTATCCACTTGGTTTTCCAGTAGGCTTTTAATCGGTGAAATTTTGCATTGGTCTCACTGTAATTTGGTAACCATATGGCATCATCAAAATCGAAAATGTATTTTTTCCGGAGTAGTTTTGCAATTATCCATTCAAAAATTGGAGGTCCAATCATTGAAGCTTCTCGGTGAATAAAAATATAATCGGCGTTAATTAATCGAAATAGCAGTAGAAATCGTCTCCAAAAACTACCTAAAATCCCTAATGCTTTCCCGAAAAACGAGCCTTTTTTGTACAATAATTGCCACGTTTTCTTACTTAAGAAAGGATGGATCTCTATAGACAAATCTTGATCGTGTAATTCATCAATGTACTGTTCAAAACGAAACCGTTGAGAAGGTGCTTCGCCTTTTGGATAAGGTGCAAGAATGAATACTTTTTTAGTCATCGATAGCTTTGTAAACACTAAGATAACGTTTTACTCCTTCTTCCAAGGCAAAATAATCCCTAGCTCCGGCAATGATTTCGTTCTTATTGTAATTCGGATCTTCGTGAATTACCTTTAAGTATTCTTCATTTGAAAATTCTGAAATTACTTTTCCTGAATTATATTTAATCACAATTTCGTCCGTGTCTCCAACACCGCTGTTGCATATTAGTGGAACACCCATTGCCATTATTTCGCCTTGTTTCGTTGGAGAAGAAGCTTTTTTGGAAAAGGAAGGGCGAATAAAAAAGACCGATTGATCGAATAGCGAAATGTGAATTGGAACTTGGTCGTGCAATACAGAAGTGATAATGAAACCGTTTGAATCTAAGCCTTTTTTACTTGCTTCTTGGTGAATGTATTCTGACTTTTCGCCGGTTACAAATAAAAATTTGGCGTTGGGTTTTGTGGATTTTAACACCTTAAAATAATCCAACATTTCAGGTAACATATACCATGTGCCAATCGAGCCAACATAGCCGAGAATAAAATCATTTTCTTTTATTTGTAATGATTTTTTTAATTCGTTTTGTTGATTAGAGTCAATTTTGGTTGGATCGAATAGGTTTAAGTCTACGCAACATGGAATTACTTGAATATTGATTTTGCAGTCCTTAAGTGATTTCCACGACTGAATTTCATTCATTCCATTTGTTGTCAATGAAATTGTATAATCTGACTTTTTAAAAAACTGAATTTCTTTGCGTTTGAAATAGTTGTATATCGTTCTATAAACCTTCGAATCTAAATTCCAAATTTTACCATCCACGCGTTCATCTGCCCAAAAACCACGCATGTCGAACAGCATTTTAATACCAAATTTTCGTTTTAGCTTTAGTCCAGCTAAAGCCGAAATATAACTCCTGCAGTGAACAATAGAAAACTGATGGCGTTGTTGTAAATAAAATGCTACTTTATTCATTCTGCGAACTTGACGAATGGTTTTTCGTAACCCACCTTCAATATGATAATCTTGTGGATGCCAGTGAATATTATTTGCATCACAGTATTTCTGAATATGGTTTTTATGCTTTAAATAGCGTTCGTGTTTCTCAAAGCTTATTAAATGAAAAGTGTATCCTTTTTTTGTCAAACCCACAATGTACGGTAAGACTTGCGATTGCCCCAATGGGTCAGTCATTCCATCATAGGATATATAGAGTACTTTTTTCATTTTACTTGCCCCATTTTTCAAACCACATCTGGAACATTAGAATGTACCAAAGTTTTGTGTCGTATTCTTTTTTGCCGTTGTAAAAGGAAGATTTGATTTTATCAATATACTCCCAGTTAAATATTCCTTGTTGCTCAATCACTTCTTTCGCAAGATGTGTTTCTACAAGTTCACGTAAATCATTTGCAAGCCATGAGGCAAGTGGAATTGCAAACCCCATTTTTGGGCGATCCAATAATGATTTGGGCACGAATTGGTAGGTGATATCTCTTAAAATTCGTTTTTTAACGCCGTTGTGATACTTGTATTCATCCGGTAATTGAGCAGCGTATTCAATAATCCGATGATCTAGAAATGGCTCTCTCCCTTCCAAACTGTGAATCATAGTTGATCGATCGACTTTTTGCAAGATATCATCCAACATATAAGTTTGATAATCAATTGCCGTCATGTAGGAGAGAGGGGTCTTGAATTCAGCTTTCAATTCATTACTCAAATACATGGTATCAAGTTGATGAAATGGATTTTTCATGAATTCGTTCATTTGAGAATCCGTAAACTGCTGACTTAAACTCAACATGATCTCTTTATCCGATGGATTTCGCAATACACCTTTCATCTTTTCATAACGATTGTGGAAGTTGTACTTGTTTTTGAGAACTGGAATTTTTTCTGAAGGAATTGTATTCATCATTCCCACCATCGACTTTCGAACAAAGCCAGGAATCGAATTCAACTTCTTTCCATAACGCATCATATAATCGTAGCGATTGTACCCAGCGAAAATTTCATCTCCTCCATCAGCGCTTAACGCCACCGTAACATCTTTACGCGCCATTTTACTCACCAATGTGGTGGGAATAGCACTTGAATCGGCAAAAGGTTCGTCAAAATAATAAGGCAAGTCATGAATCATCCCAAGTGCTTCCTTTTCTGTGCATTCAATTTCTGTATGATCTGTACCCAAATGATTCGCAATGTCTATTGCATAAGGAGCTTCATTTAAACCAATATCTGGAACACCAATCGTAAACGTTTTTAATTTTTCCGTGCGGTCTTTTTGCAACAATGCAGTAACGCAAGTGCTGTCAAATCCTCCACTTAGAAAAACACCAACCGGCACATCAGCGACCATTCGGTAATTTACGGCTGACTCCAAAATTGCTTGTGTTTCAACCTTTGCTTCTGTATATGAAATGGTTGATTTAGGTTGATTGTAAGCGTCGTACACATTCCAATATTGTTCTTGTGTAATGTCTGAAATTTGTGCTGGAGGTTTATCCAAATTCAACAACATTGAATGTCCAGGGTTGATTTTTTTGCAATGCTTAAAAATACAATGTGGAGTGGGAACATTTCCGTATTGCATATATGCGGCAACAGCATTTACATCTATCTCTTTCTCAAAATTAGGATGCTGATGAAAAGCTTTCAATTCAGAGCCAAAAAGAAATAGACCATCTTTAAAATAGTAGAAAAATGGTTTAACTCCCGCGCGATCCCGTACGCAAAAAACAGTATTATTCGCTGTGTCAAATAGGAGAATGGCAAACATTCCGATAAACCGATGAATGCAATCTTTTCCCCATTGCTTGTATGCGTGAAGAATCATTTCTGAGTCAGAGTCGCCTATAAATGAATGGCCAAGATGTGATAGTTCTGCTTTAATTTCTTTGTAATTGTATATTTCACCATTAAAACAAAGCCAAAGCGTTTCCCAGTTCATGGGTTGAGTTCCATGTTCGCTTAAATCGATGATGGATAAACGACGATGGCCCATTCCAAGATCAAAGGAAGATGTTGATATGAGTTTAGTGCTAAAGCCATCCGGTCCCCGATGCACCAGAGAATTGGTCATATTGAGCAAAACAGGTTCACTTGACGTTTTGTTAAAATCTATAAAGCCAGCAATTCCGCACATAAAACAAATGTAGTTAATATAGATTTATCAATTATTGTTTGATAAACGTTCCTTTTAAACTGTCTCCAATACTGAAAAGATTTAACGCACTGTTAATTGACCATTTGAAAAACTTCAAGAATCCATTCATTTCAATTTTCGTTCGAAGCATTTCATCATCAGATGTTTCAGATACAAATGACTGGTTGCTAATACCTTTACTCGTTTTTAAACGTGTTAAGCTATAACCGGTAGTTACTACTCTAATAGGTTTTAATCCTTTGGCTTTAAACAACTGCTTAAGTGTTCTCTTAGTATAATAGCACAAATGATTTGGGTAGCTAATTACATCGTATTTTTCTTTTAATCTATAACGATGAATAGCATTAAAGTTTGGTGTTGTCAAATATGTGATCCCTCCTGGTCTCAATATTTTTTGAATTTCAGAAACATACTCGTTGGGGTTATTGATGTGTTCAATTACCTCAATATGCACAACAACGTCAAAATAATCTTCCGGAAAGCCAATTGAATCTATTTCACCATAAGACATGTTTATGTCCTTTTCATTATTAGTTGATTGAACACCTGAATCAATTTCAGTTCCGTAAACTTCCCAACCTCTTTTTTTAGCTGTTTTTAAGAAAAAACCTGATCCTGAACCAATGTCCAACAATCGATTCGTTTTTCTATATTTTTCGAATTTATCTAGAAGTTGGTTGTATCTTTTTTCCGTAATGGGCGAGAGATAGTTCGTACGCTCATATTCGTTTGTGTAGTAGTTAATTAATTCCTCCTTCGAAGGAATTTTTTGAGAAAAAACAAAATTGCAATTATGGCATTTAACAAGCCCTACATCTGGAAAGTTGTTTAATGGTTTTAGTTGATCTGATGTACAATTGATACAAGTGGTATGTAGTAGATTCTCGTGCAAATGGTTAGGTGATTGGAAACTTAAAGTTTAAAAATGGAAAGATAGAACTTCTCTATAAAAGATGAAGTATTTTGGCAGAATTTATTTTAAAAATTTGCTAATTTATCCTTTTTAAAAATTTTACGGTAAGTGTCATATATGTACGCTAATTTTTTCTCGTCATTTGGATAATCAGTGTACCATTTAGGAGGGAGTTCAATGATTTGTTCTATTTCATCCAAGGTAACTCCTAACTTTTTTGCAATGTATACTTTTTCCTCTTTTACTTTTTCATCAGTATACGGCTTTGTACTTAATATTTCCAAAGCATCATCACGTTTTACCTCTCCTGTGCATATTTGAGTAGCAAGGGTGGCTCTTCTGTAATCAATGCCGAATTTTTCGTACAAATAGTATGATTGAATAAACCCTGTATATTTTGATTCGTAATGCTTGCCACCGTAGTATTTCCAACCCAATTCAGTCTTTAAAAAGTCCATTGCTTCATCTTTAGCATATGGCACTAAATTCAGGATGTAGACCATTTTTATTCCTTTAACTAATTTGTAATACATTTCGCTTTTATAGCCAAAAGTTGGAAAAGTACTCCATTTTCGAGTCGCAAATTTTTTCTTGATCGCATTAAAGTAGGTTAAATCCTTTGCATTGTAATGCCAATACTTAGGAAGAATACCTTCAGTTGCAAAGTTGCCGCCACTAATAATGTACTTTACTCCATATTTTTTAGCGAAGTGATGGGTTGCGGCTGGAATGGCAATATCAGTCGGTGTCTCAGCTTCTGGTACAGATGCTTTTAAAAATGCCAATTGAACGTCCTTAAACTCAGCCCAATTTAGGACATAACTTTCGTAATCAATTTCTAATTTTTTGGCAATATTTTTAATGTTTTGCACTGCCTCTTCAGAGTTCCATCCATTATCCAAATGAACTCCTAATATGCGTAACCCATTTTGTTTGGCAATATATGCAACGTAAGAACTATCGATTCCTCCACTTAATCCAATAATACAATCGTATTCTTTGCCTTTTCCATCTTTTTTTATCTGAGCAATTAGCTCATCCAATTGCTTTTTACTCGTTTCTCCTTGGTAATTGTGTTTTTCTCTATTTTCTCTAAAATCAGTACATAAATTACACTCACCATTTTCATCGAATTGAATTCCTGGATCGGTAGTGTCCATTACACAGTGAGTACAAATTTGATATTGATCGTTGTTCATAAAGAGTTTATGCAGATTAAGTAAGAATTCAAAAATACTAAAAAGAGATTTAAAATCTACTATGCTTAGGTTATGCAACTTCTACCCTCGATTCCGCTCAGTTAGCGTTACATGCATATAAAGATTATTTATTTAGGAATGTTGATATTGTGTTGACTGAACGGAGGCGAAGGATGTTGACTGAGCGGAGTCGAAGTCTACTCGAAATTCACTTCAGACTTTTCCGGATAATTAATCAAAACACCTTTTTTACTTCCTTGATATACAAACATGCTTCCGGCGGCCATTGCACTGGCAAAGCCTTGTGTATGAGCATTTTTTAAATCGCTAATACTTGATGCTCCACCTAGGGCAATTACAGGAATTGATACAGCTTCAGAAATTGACTTTACAAGTTCTATATCATAACCAGACATGGTACCATCTTTGTCTATCGATTGCACAATGATTTCGCCTGCACCAAGTGCCTCCATTTTTTTTGCTGTTTCGACTGGAGTCATTCCACTTGCAACGCTTCCGTTTAATGTCCAAGATTGATTTCCTTTAAACAGCTTCTTCTTAACGTCAATACAAACCACAATCGTAGAAGATCCAAAATAATCAGCAGCTTCACGAATAAATTCCGGATTCTTAATCGCTGCGGTATTGATAATTACTTTTTCAGCACCTGCATTAATGATTGCTCTAATGTCTTCAATGGTTTTTATTCCTCCTCCAACAGCAAAAGGCATATTTGCTTCCTCCCCAACGTCACGCACAAAATCTAGAGAGATTAGCCGATTTTCTTTGGATGCTTCAATATCTAAAAACACCAGTTCATCCGCTCGTAGGTCATTAAAGATGCGAACAGCATTTACAGGATCTCCGATATAGTTGTGTTTTTTGAATTCGACAGACTTAACCAAAGCCTCGTCTTTCAATAATAAAACCGGTATGATGCGAGGTCGAAACATTAGATAGAAATAAAATTGCGAAAAAGTTGAAGACCTATATCTTGACTTTTTTCTGGATGATATTGAACTCCAAAAATATTTTCTTTGGAAATAGCTGAAGTAAAATCGGTAGAATAGTTGGTTGAATGTAATATATCTTTTACATCATTCGCAACAAATTTGTAGGAATGAACGAAATAAAAAGAAGATTCTTCTATTAAATTTAGATTTAATTCTGAATTTTTAAGTTGTCGAATGGAATTCCATCCGACATGAGGAATTTTAAATCGCAACGAATCTTCAACCTTCATTTTAACCACCTCTGCATCAAACCAACCTAATCCATTTACACCGCCTTCTTCGCTGAATCTTGCCATTAATTGCATCCCCAAACAAATTCCAAGTGTTGGTTTTTTTTGAACTAGTACAGCCTCATTTAGAACATCGATAAGTTTCAGTTCTTGCAAGTTCTCCATTGCTTTTTTGAAGTGTCCAACTCCCGGGAGAATTAACTTATCTGCATTGAGAATATCTGCCGCTTCAGCAGAAACCATTACGTTAGCCTCTAGTCGCTCCAGTTGCTTTTTAACGGAATTAATATTTCCCATGTCGTAATTAATGATAACGATATTTTGCACGGCTGCCATTTTATTTTTTTATAAACCAACCTTTCAAACTATCACCAACTCCAAATGTCGTCAATGAAAAGTTAATGAGTTGCTTGGATTTTTTGAGAAGTATATTTTTTTCAAATCGTGACCTTAAATGTTCATCTGTTGAATTTTGTGAAATGGGTGAGACAGTTAATTCTGATTTAGAATTTTTTAATCTCGACAAACTAATCCCGGTAGTTTCAATTTTTTTCTTCTTGAATCCATTTTTTTCAAAGCTATACTTAAGCGTTTTTGGAGTGTAATAACTTAAATGCTCAGGATAAGTGATTACATCATATTTTGCTTTTAATTTATAGCGCAACAAAGAGTTAAAGTTTGGTGTTGTTAAATAGACTAATCCTTCAGGGCGAAGCAATTGGTGAAAATTGGAAATCTCCTCAACTGGATTGTTTATATGTTCAAGTACTTCGAAGGAGGTAATGATATCAAATTCGCCGAGTTCAAAATCGCTTACATCTAATTTCCCTTGTTTCATTTCAATCCCTTTGGACGCGCAAATTTCAATGGCAAGATCAGTATATTCAGTTCCAAAAACATCCCATCCTCGTTTCTTTGCTTCATGCAGAAAATAGCCAATTCCGCATCCAACATCTAAAATCTTACCTGTTTTTTTATAGGGTTCGAATTTGTCTAACAACTCATGGTAACGTTTTATCGTCACAGGGGATAAATAATCATTTCTGCCGTAGCCGTCGTAAAAGTCCATCAATTCTTGTTCTGAAGGAATCATTTCGGAAAAAACAAATGAACAAACGGTACATTTAACTAAAAATGTAGATTCGTACCCTTTTAAAGGCGCTAGTTGCTCAGATTTACAAATCAAACAGGAAGAGTGTTTATTGCTGTTTTTCATACTATTTCGTGAATTAATTCGGCTAATTTTTTTGTCTGGTTTCTTCTAGAGAATTCTTCGGAGTCAATTGTGTGGCATTTGACACTTCCCGTTTTTTTGTGTTCTTCAATAATAGAGTCCAATATCAATATTAATTGTTCAGAGTTTTTAATAATAAATCCTGCATTTTTTTTACGAATTAATTGTTCTTGAACATTTAATTTGACGGACTTACCAAATTTTTCAATGAAGTATTTATTCATTAACTTAATCGAAGACTCGTCTTCAGAATAGCAAAATAAAATAGGCCGTTTTAATCCTAAATAATCGTAGATTTTTGTTCCAATTATAGAAAAGTCATTAAAAAGTAATAACACGTCAAATTGGGCTGCTTTATTTAGAATTTTTTCGTTTGACATTTTTGGCTCAAGAGTTATAATTTCCTTGAGATTATTAAAGTTAGAACCAATAAGCTTTTCAATTTCTTGTAAGTTATTAATTCCTACAAAACTAAGTCTGAGACAATCTGAACCTTTAGTTTTTACATAATTATCTAATACATTGAGTACGCTTTCAACGGGGTGCCACTTATAAATAGTACCAATAAAACCAATACTTAAAACTTGATTGGATGGAATAATAGTACTGATTGATTCAATAAGTTCTGGATCATAACCATTCGGAAGCAGTTCAATTGTATTATCAGTCAATTTGCGGATTTTGAATTTAAAAAATTCACTAGGTATGGTAATCAACGAAGCGCTATTAATCGTTTTCTTTTCAATAAATTTATAAAATAGTCTTAACAAATATTTTTTTTCGAGACCAATATCTGATGACCAAGGATCTCGGTAATCTGCGACCCAAGGGACGTTACTTTTTTGCGACAACATTTTTGCGTATTTAAACAATACAAATGGGTCACCAGTTGCAATGATTGCGTCAACAGAGTTTTTTCGTAAAAAACTTCTTGCTTCTGTATATAGGTTTTTTTTAGGGCCACAAATCCAGATAAATTGAGCAATTTCAAAGTATCCGCTGATAAGCTTTCTTAGAAATTTAAATCTTTTATTTCCGTATTTTAAAAGTAATCTATTGGATAGATTTGCTTTATAGGGAGTTCTAATTATTGTTCCATAATCTGTTGATTCAACCAGTGTAATATCTGATTTACTAGGTGAAATATAGTCGAATTCGTTACCTGTGGTATTGTCCCATTGCCTTGTTACAATTATTGGATATATATCAAAGTTTTGAAAATATTTATACCAATTATATGGTCTCAATCCGCCTACAGAATTGTAAGGTGGGAAATCATAAGCAAGAATTAGTACTTTTTTCATTCAGAGAAATTACTTTTTCCATATTGGTGGTAAATTTTCTTCGATTTCAATTTCCCCAAAATAGTCGCTTTCGCGCGAACCAACTTTATCAACCCATTCCGCCATTTTTTGAACGCCATTTTCTAAAAGAACAAAATCATTTTCATTGAGATTGAATACACGTTTGGCCTTTGAGTGATCTGCGTAGGCGTGTTCGACTTCATTTCGAGCAGGTTGATAATTAATATCTTGAGAAATTCCCATTACTTTTTGAACAGTTACTGCCAACTCATTAACGGTGTAATCATTGTCACCGCCAATATTAAACGTCTCATTATAAGCTTCAGGAATATTTACAGAATTTGCAATATGCGGTGCTACATCTTCGATGTAACTGAACGCTCTTGATTGTTCTCCATCGCCAAAAACAGTTAATGGCTTACCTTGTAACAATTGATTCATAAAAATGCCTATAACATTTCTGTAGCGATCTCCGATATTTTGATATTCGCCGTAAACATTATGAGGCCTGAAAATAACTGAATTCAATCCAAACATTTCATGCGCACATTTGAGATCTTGTTCCACGGCAAATTTTGCTACTCCGTATGGATCTTCGGGTTGTGGTATCATATCTTCCCGCATTGGAAGTTGACCTTTACCATAAACAGCTATTGAGGAAGTGAATACAAAACACTTTATTTTATGAAGGATAGATTGATTAATTAAATTAATGCTTCCAATCAAGTTGTTTTCATAGTTAAATCTTCGGATAAAGTGACTTAACCCTTCAGCAGCATAGGCTGCAAGATGGTAGACATAATCAAATTTATATTCGTTGAATAGCTTTTCAACGAGCGAATTGTCTGTAATTGAACCTTTGATGAAAATGGCGTTTGGATGTACATTTTCCTCAAACCCACCGCTTAAATCATCCAATACAACCACATTGTGGCCTTTTGTGATTAATTCATTTGTGACGTGTGCTCCAATGAATCCAGCTCCTCCAGTAACTAATGATGTTGGCATTTATTAAGTATTAAAATGGTAATTGTTTTCTTATTTCTTTTGCGGTAAAATTCAGTGAATTTTCTTTTGCTTTTCGTTTGTACTCCGTGAGTATTGTTTTGTCAGTTAAAATTGCATTAATTCTATCTGCTAATTCCTTGGCAGATGCGTAATTAAAAACAGATCCCTCTAAATTAACAGGAATTTTCAAATGAGCAGGTAAAAAACCGGGTAGTTCATAGGTCATCATGTCGTGAATTGCGGCAGTTGGTTTAGTTTGACCGATGTATTCTGTTGTTCCCATTCCTTTAAATGTTCTTGTACTAGTGGATAAAACGAGGTCTGATGTTTCCATTTCTCTTCTAAAATCGTCAGCAGTCGAATCATCTTCAAAAAATGAGACTAAGTTTTCATCTGCTTCTTTAATTTCTATGAGTTGGTTTTTAATGTTTTGGCCATATTCACCTTTAGCACGACCAGCAAACGAAAAAGTAATAACATCACTTTTACCTATATACTGTTTTATTAATTCTATCACTTCTTCATACCTTCTGCGATCACCATCTATATGTCCTGTTAAAACAATTTTAAGTGATTTATCCATCTTAGAGTATTTTCGAACCTTACTATCATGGAAAATAGTGAAAGGAATGTAGATAAATTGGTGTTTTGTAAAATAAGGATGATTGGTACTTTTTAAATGATTATAAATAAAGTCTTCTACTGCAATGTAATCTGAATGCTTGATAATTGCACGCATATTTATACGATCTTTAAAGGAGTTTGGTGACCAAAACCGCCCATTAAACCAAGTGTTAATATTATGTGTTGTTAAGACAATTTTACAGGATATGGATTTAACGATTTTCTTTAATTCGCTATATGAATCGAATACAGGGCTAATTAACAATAAATCAAAGTTACCTTCATTCACTGTAGAAATAATCTCTTGATGATTTTTCCCTATTGATTCAATAATTACATAGTTCTTATTTTTAAATTCAGGTGAATAATTGATCATCTGAGTTTTTACTTCGGATGTTGAAAAATAAGTAATATCGCATTCCGAAAACACTTCGGTTTGTGTCAATGCATATTGAAAATGTCCTGTTTCTAATATTGCAATTTTCATTGAGTAGTGAATATAATTTCGGGTTATTGTAGATAAGATTTTAAGCGAGAACTCACTTAATTTTTCTTAATAAACCATTGTAAGTTTTCTGAATTGGCATAAACTATCGAGTAATTCTCAGTATTGATGAATTCATTAACGGCTTTATATACTCCATGATGTCGATGCTCTGGGTTTGGTTGCCAATCGTCTCCGCAAATTATTCCATCTGGTTTTATTTTCCGTTTAATAATTTCAAGTTCCATAACGGTATGCATGTAATGATGACTAGAGTCTATGTAAATCCAGTCGAAATATTCATCGGGAAATCTTTCAAGCACCACGAGGTCGTCTTCAATATGGACGAACATTTTCTTTTGTTCGATTTCTTTCTTATTCTCCTTAAGGATAATAATTACAGCATCCACGGTGCTATCATTGCCTGAAGCCCAACTCCAATGAGAATCTAAAAAATACCAAGGATCGATTAAGTGTAACTCTTTTGGATTACAAAAGTCTAAAAGTACTCGACTGAATTGACCGTTTAACACTCCTAATTCAGCACCAATTCCATTTGTTGGCAAATATTTTCGCATTAATTCACCTCGGTTTTTTCTATTGTTAAGGTGCTCCTCTTTAAGTGCTTTTCGTACTCTATAATTGTAATAATAACGATATAGAGGTGTTTTTTTTAATAGTTGTTTCATGATTTCTTCAATTTGGTGAAAAATTCTCGGGTTCCCCATTTAATATCACCTAAATTATTAGGGAAATAGGAGAACGAATAGAGTGTGAAAAGTATGTAATGTTTCAGTAAAGGCCAAAATGGTATTTTTTTTGTTCCATACGTGTACATGCACCGGTGTAGAAATGACCTGAACTTCGCGATCGGAAATGAAGAGTCTATTCCTTTCAACCAAGGCAACATGGCTAAGTCAGTTTCTAATTCTTTATAATCAATACGAGAAGAAAGGCCGAATCCTGAAAAACGGTAAACGCACATACTTTCAGGGTGATATTTAATTTTCCCGAAGATAGCAACCATTGGATTAATTCCTCTTTCGTTTGACGAGATGGACGGTGGTATTCCTCCTGTTTTTACCCAGTATTCTCTCCTAAAAACGAAAGAAGAGGTGTGAAATTTTCGATGAGTAATCATATCATTTACATCGTAATCTCGCTCCAATTCTTCTCCAAAAAGGCTTTCAGGTGCTGATTTGTCATCGTAAATTTTCATCGACTGATGACTGCTACCCGAATACTTAGGATTTTCATCCAAAAAATCGATTTGGATTTGAAGCTTTTTCGTGTTGGTCCAATAATCATCGCTATCGAGAAGGGCAACATATTCACCTGTACAGGCGTTAATGGTTGCCACACAATTGGGTGTTAACCCTTGATTTTTTTTTGGAAGTAATACTTTAATTATGCTAGGATAGTTCGCTTGGTAGTTGAGAGCTATTTCTCGTGTAGCGTCAGTACTGCAATCTTCACCAATTATTAATTCAACTCTAAAATCGACTTCTTGATTTAGGACACTTTCAATTGCCTCCTCAATGTATTTTTCAACATTGTACGCAATCATAGCAACACTTACTTTTACGGGTTCATTTTCACTAAATATTTTGTTTCTAAGCACTTTTTAGCAGTTTACTTCCTGATCCTAATTTACGAGTAAAGTTAAAAGGTATTGTCCAATAAATCAACCAATTTGAGAAATAAGAGCGAAGAACAAGCCAATATGATTTTCTATAATTAGTGTCCAGTAACCACATCAAGAAAAAATTAGTGATGAAGTTGAAGTGATAAAGAGCATGTGAAATGAAATACTGTAACAATCCTTTTCGCTTGTACACGAGTAAACTACGTGATAAATACGTTTGTCTAGTTGACCAATTGGAAGCTGTAGAACTTCCTCCATGCTTGTGAATGGCTGTTACAGATTCTAAATAATGTATCGTATATCCGAGAGCATGTATCCGTTCACACAAATCAAGTTCTTCACAATACATAAAAAAGTCTGGATCAAACCCCTGAACTTGCTCAAAAACGTTTTTTGGAATAATCATAAAGGAGCCCATAACCGCTTTGATCGAAGGAGAATTAAAATTGAATAACTTATCCAATAATAGGTTGTCTTTTAAAATCTCTTGTTGATCTCCAATGTATGAGTAGGCAGATTTTTGAAAGGTCCCATCTTCATTTAGTAATTTTGGACCGAGGACACCAATAGTTGGGTTTTTCTGGATATATGCAAGGCAATCTATAATGGAATCTTTAAGCACCAACATATCTGAATTTAAAAACAATATGTATTCTCCATTTGCATTCAGAACACCTAAATTATTTGCCCTCCCAAAACCAGCATTCGTATTGTTGTAAATCCATTTTACGGTTGAAAATTCGGAAGTAACACTTTCGCCTGCTCCGTCTTGTGAATCATTGTCTATTACAATAATTTCAAAATCAAAGCTTGAGTTGCTCGTATATATACTGCGAATACAACGTAGCGTTAAATCATACGTTTTATAATGAACGATTATGATTGATAACTTCAAACTATTTGGTAAATATTTTTTTTAAGAACCTAAAGGGGCTTACGATTAAATTACCGATTTTGTATGTTTTTGAATTGTAGACCTCTTGAGATTGGTTCATTAGTAATTCCAGGTGTCGATCACTTCTGAAAAATGAATTCGCCGAAAAGTGATCAGTATTCAACGGTTTTTTAGAGGCAATTGTAACGGTATACATGGACTCAGTAATATGCTGTGATTTGTTGATTTTTTCGAAATCACCAGAGTATTCACTAAACATTGAGCCCGCATTTTTCGAAGAAGAAATTAACGAACCGTATACAATTTGTTGATCGAATGACACAACGTGAGGATAATAGGATTGAATTAATTCCTCAAATTCATTTTTGTATAATTCTTTGACGTGAAATGGATTGTTATAACCTGTTTTGTCCGAATAAAACTCCTTGTTCGGCGAAGAAATAATTAGAACACCATCTTCCTTCAAAACCCGATTTATTTCATCCATCATTTCAACATGTTCGTTATGATGTTCAATTGTTTCAAAGCTGACTAACAGATCGACAGAGTCATTTTCCAACGGGATATTGGATGTGGACCCTACTTTAAACGATAGGTTATTTCGAGTATATTTTTTTTTAGCAAATTCAATTACAGACTCAGAAATGTCAACACCTGTGACTGACTTTGCTGTATTCGCTAATAAGTTGGAACCATACCCTTCACCAGAAGCAATGTCAAGAACATCTTTCCCTTTTGCTAAATCAATAGCAATAGCGTAACGATGCAAGTGGTGAATTGCAATTTCATTCGTTTTTGAAGTTGTTAGACGTTCTCCAGTCCACTCAAAATGTTCTTCCATTAGTTCAACTTTTTTAAGTAACCGTTTACGTTGAAGGTTGCATTTTTACCAAACATATCGCACCATCTTCTGTCTACTTCAAATTCAGGATGTTGAGGCAGAAATTCTCTCAAGGATCTAAGTGGCCCACCATTTAAATCTTTGCTCATATTGATGTCCGAAACAATTCCATCTTCAACGATTAGGTAGGAGCCAGGTGTAACGACTGATGCAAATTTATTGATAGCACCTAAAGTACATTCATAGGTGTGTGCAGCATCTTCAATTACTAAAATTGTCTTGAATTTTTTTGTCAATTCAAGGTCGTAATTTTCCCACCCATCCGTGAAAAGGTGAATTTTTGAATACCCTTGAACGTTTTCTTTTGCGTCATTATTGATATCAATAGAATGAATTTCACCATCTATTTTCAAAGCATCCATTAAATCTGAAAAATAGACGGCGCTTCCACCTTGATTCGTACCAATTTCAATAATTAAATCTGGTTTTACTTCTGAAATGATCATTTGATACATTACGTAATCAAAAGGACACCTAATAGCCTGGATTCCTTTGTATTTAATCTTTATATGTCCGTAATAAACACTTTGACTGTCAAAACTAACATATTCGTCTTTTGGACTAATTCCAAACTTATAGTTGAAGTACTTCAGGAGTAACTTAAATAATTTCATTGTTCTATTTTTTTTGTGTTGGAAATAAATAATGGTCGAACAGCACCTGGTAGTTGACCGCCAAAGTCTGAATCCCGCTCTAATTTATTTTCGATAACCTTTAAATGTATTATTTCACGCTCGTATAGATGAATATTCATTATGTCAAGGGTTGTAAAAGCAACACCAATTCTGTAGGTGTCATTGTTTAAAAGATTTTCAGGAATCCAGGTTATAGTTTCGTAAGTTCCTTTATTTAATAGTTCACTTTCAGCGATTGCGACAAAAACCAATGTATTGTTTCCAATAAAGAAATGGAAGTTTGGTGCGGGTTTCGCATTGTCCTTAAGAATTTCATAATTCACCACAATTCCAACTTTTTCTTGCGGTTTGGCAGTGTTTATTTGTTGTAAATCTTTGTTGATAATTCTTACGGAGTTTAATTTTATTGTTTCATCTCCTGGTCTTTCTCCCTTATCCCAAGATTGATAAGAATCCTGAAAGTTATTGTTGTATCGATTTAATACTTCTGGAATTGTGTCAATTAGTTGTATTTCTCCCTTGTTTAAGAGTATTCCTCGGTCACAGAGACTTGAGACGGCTTCAAGATCATGACTTACAAAAATCACAGTTCTTCCTTCGCTGGCCACATCTTTCATTTTTCCGAGACATTTTTTTTGAAATTCCGCATCACCTACGGCCAAAACCTCATCAATAATCAAAATTTCAGGTTCTAAGTGTGCAGCAACAGCAAACGCTAAACGGACATACATTCCAGAGGAGTAGCGTTTTACTGGTGTGTCTATGAATTTTTCAATCCCTGAAAAAGCAACTATTTCATCAAATTTGGCTGCAACCTCCTTGCGCGTCATTCCTAATATAGTTCCATTCAAGTAGATGTTTTCACGTCCTGTCAATTCAGGATGGAATCCAGTACCTACTTCAAGCAACGAAGCCACTCTTCCGTTGATTTCAATCTTTCCAGTAGTCGGAAATGTTATCTGCGATAGGATTTTTAGTAGTGTGCTTTTACCCGCCCCATTTTTTCCAATGATACCGATGACATCACCTTTTTGTATGTCAAAATTAATGTCTTTAAGGGCCCAGAACTCTTGTTCAGAATCATTACCCGTTTTAAAAATAGAAGACAAGGAGCCACGCAATGATCCGTCTTTCTTTTTACCAATCAAATAGCGTTTTGAAAGGTTCGATATGCTGATGGCAGTATTAGTTGTATTAGACATAATCAGCCATGTTTTTTTCTACCTTGTTGAAATAGAGAAGCCCAGTTATAAAAATTAGCAGAATCATTATAACTGAAACCCACATAAGTTGTCCAGGCGCTTCACCTCCAAACATACTCCAACGAAACCCCTGAACAACACCAGCCATTGGGTTTAAAAAATAGATGTTTGCCGCCCATTTTGGCAGCTGTTGGGTTGCAAATTCGGCAGGGTATGCGATAGGTGTAATGTATAAACCAATTTGCACCATAAACGGAACAATATGTTGAAAGTCACGGTAACGTACAGTCAACGCGCTGAGCCAAATGCCAACTCCCAAGGCTGCAATAATTCCAATAAAAATAAATAGCGGTGCAAACCAAATGTTTACGGAGGGAGGAACCTGATAATAAATCATTAATGCAATCAAGATAAGGATAGAGATTCCAAAATCGATAAAACCTACAACTGCTTTTGAAAGTGGAACAATCAAACGTGGAAAATATATTTTTTTGACCATTTCTTGACTAGAAATAATAGAGTTTCCAGAATTGGTCATTACGTAACTAAAGTAAGTCCAAATACTCATTCCTGCTGCGGTAAACAACAGACTAGGCACCTCTGTTTTTACGCCAACAAATTTACCGAAAACCAACGAAAGAATAAATAATGTTACAACCGGTTGTAGAATCGCCCAAAGTAGCCCTATTGTTGTTTGCGCATAACGTACCCGAAAATCTCTCCAGCTCAATGTGATAAACAAATCCTTGTACCGAAACAACTCCTTGAAGTCAGGCAAAAACTTTCGTTTATTGGCATCAATGATTAGTTTCATGTAGAATTTAACGTTGTGTGTAAAAGGTAAAAATAATAAATTCTGTCTCTTATACACATCTGACGCTGCCGACGATCTACTCTGTGTAGA
>OLID01000048.1_pt1 | contig 88112 bp, 80 predicted proteins | sample 1609361 | NCBI WGS metagenome assembly OLID01 (sample SAMN05416778, study PRJEB24817) | seawater metagenome | isolation source: Sea water | place: Canada:Atlantic | collected 2013-07
TGTCTCGTGGGCTCGGAGATGTGTATAAGAGACAGGCTATCATGTCGCTGTTGGCGGTCGTGTCCTGCGAGACGGTCGGGTAAACGTAAAAGCAATCAACAGGCGCGAAGGGGTCGTCAGACCAAGGCTCCAGACGCACGGATCCGTCTGCCCGGACGATCGTGGTGCTCATGTCAACTTCACAGGCGCGCGGGTTGCCAGGCCTGCACAGCCAGTTGCTGCTATCTGCGTAGTCTACGTCCTCAGCCGTTTGTGCAGATACCGAAGATGTCATGGCACCACTCATTCCAAGTACCAGTGCGCCGAGACTGACACCGGGCCATATACGCTTGTGTTTGTTCATTGAAATCAGATCTCCCTGAATGTGTGCGAACGAATCGCAGAGTTTATGGGCTCAGCATAAGTCAGGGGTTGTGCGCAAACAAGTTACCGACCTGCTGAAGGCCAACAGTTTTCGGCGAGCCAGGTGCTTTTTGCGCCCAAACGCCTGAGTCCTCGGGATTTATCCGACGATGGCTGGGATTCTGTCGCATAACCGGTTAAAGTTGGCAAAACCACCAGCAAAGGATCGATTGACGGATGACAGCGTTCCGTACCAGCCCCTCCCTGTTTTTGTCCGTCATCCCCCTGCTCGTGCTGTTTGCCCTGCTGGGGTATAACGTCGCCGTGTACGGTGATGACTCACTCAGTGGCGCCAACCAGAGTGCGCTGATTATTGCCGCCGCGCTGGCTGCGGCTCTGGGTCTGTACCGGGGAGAACCCTGGGCCAACATCCAGGACAAGATCATCGACAATATCAGGGCTGCCACGCCAGCTGTATTGATTCTGCTGATGGTGGGCGCGCTCACGGGCAGCTGGCTGATCAGTGGCATCGTACCGGCGATGATCTATTACGGCCTGCAGATTTTCAGTCCGACCTTTTTTATTGCCAGTGCCTGTCTGATCACCGCGATTGCGGCGGTGGTGATTGGCAGTTCCTGGTCGACCTCGGCGACGCTGGGTGTGGCCCTGATGAGTATCGGTTACGCGATGGGGTTGAACCCGGGGCTGGTGGCCGGTGCCATTGTATCGGGCGCCTATTTCGGTGACAAAATGTCGCCTTTGTCAGACACAACCAATCTGGCATCGGGTGTCAGTGGTGTCGATCTGTTTGCCCATATTCGCTATCTCAGCCTGACCGCCCTGCCCTCCATCATTATTACCCTGTCCGTATATTTCATACTCGGCCTGTTCATGGGCTCTGATGCCGTTGATGTCAATGATACTGAACGCTACCGGGCGTTGATTGCTGACCGCTTTTACGTATCACCGCTGTTGTTGCTGGTACCGGTAGGCGTGATTTTCCTGATCGTGAAAAAAGTGGCGGCCTTGCCGGCACTGTTCATGGGCGCCCTGGCCGGCGTTGTGTGTGCGGTGCTGTTCCAGCAACCGGTACTGGCAGAATTGGCACAAACCACGGGTGGCCTCTACCAGAGCGTGATGCAGGCGCTGTATGGCAGCACCGCGATTATCTCTGGTGATGTGGTACTGGATGAATTGCTCAGTACCGGTGGCATGGCCGGTATGCTCAATACCATCTGGCTGATTCTGTCGGCCATGGTATTTGGTGGCACGATGGAAGCTGGTGGCTTCCTGGCCCGGATAACCCAGGCCCTGATCAGTCGCGTGCGGTCCGATGCCGGGCTGGTAACCGCGACGGGTGCCACCTGCGTGGTCACCAATGTGTCAGCATCGGATCAGTATCTGTCCATCGTGGTGCCCGGTCGCATGTTCACCGAGGCCTACCGTAAACGCGGACTGGCGCCGCAGAATCTGAGCCGTACACTGGAAGATACAGGCACTGTCACCTCGGTGCTGGTGCCCTGGAATACCTGCGGTGCCTATCACGCCAGTGTGCTGGGTGTGGCGACGCTGGCCTACGCGCCCTGGGCCTTCTTTTGCCTGCTGAGCCCGGCAATGACGCTGTTCTTTGCGTGGGCGCGCATCCGCATTGCGCGGGTTGAGGAAGAGCCGGCTATCGATGTTGTCATGAAACCGTCGTCTTGATCTTGCAAACTCGGCAGAGACCCGTCTGAGAATGCACCATGAAAATCGTCCTGCCCGCGCTGCTTGCCGGGTCACTGTTGTTGCCACTGCTATCGGTCACGCTGGCTGCCGAAGCCGACCCATGTGCGGTGATCACTGCAAACAATGCTGACCAGTGTCTGCACCTGAACCATGTTCAGGTGCTGGGCACCCATAACAGCTATAAACGTTTCCCGCCGCCGGCGTTAATCACCCTGCTGAACGATTTCCGTGCGGGTTGGGCTGACGATATCAGCTATCAGCATCGACCCTTGCCCGAACAGTTGGAGTTGCTCGGCATCAGGCAGTTTGAACTGGATGTGTTTGCCGATGCCGACGGGGGTCTGTATTCGCAGCCGGCAGGCGGCCTGCTGATTGATGATCCGGAGCTGGCACACAATCGCGCCGTAATGGATGCACCGGGCCTGAAAGTGCTGCATTCACAGGATCTGGACTACCGCACTACCTGCCTGACTCTGATAGCCTGCCTGACCGAGATACGCGACTGGTCGGCGCAGAATCCGTCACATCTGCCCATCATGATCATGCTGGAGCTAAAGGATGGCGCGCGCCAGGATTGGGGGCCATTGACCTATACGACACCGCAGATCATCGATGCTGACAATATTTTCACGGTGGATGAGGAAATATGGCAGGTCTTCGATCGTCAACATGTCATCACCCCCGACGATGTTCGTGGTGACTACGAGTCGCTTAATGCTGCCGTGATGGATCGTGGCTGGCCTACGCTGGCGCAGAGCCGCGGCAAGGTCCTGTTCGCGCTTGATAACACTGGCCGCCACCTGAGCGATTATCTGTCTCGCTCAGCTGTGCTGTCCGAACGCGCGCTATTTGTCAGCGCAGAGCCCGGCCATCCAGCCTCCGGATTTCTCAAGATGAATAACGTGATTGCTGACGGCGAGGCCATACGCACGTTTGCCAGTCAGGGCTACCTGATTCGAACCCGCTCAGATGTGCCCAGCCACGAAGCCCGCACCGGCGATACCACCCGTCGTGATCTGGCGCTGGCCAGCGGTGCCCAGTATATCAGTACCGATTATGCCGAGCCCTCGCCGCTGGGGTCGGACTATCAGGTAATGTTACCCGGCACCGAGGGGATTGCACGCTGCAATCCGGTCAGTGCGCCTCCCGGCTGTGACAGTGATTGGTTGACCGAGTAAATCTCAGGCGTGCTTAAACCGGGAAAGATGTGCAAGGCTGTCGCGGGTGCAGTTGCGGATGGAGACCCAGTCACCGGCTACGACGCTGTCAGTTGGCAACATCCACGATCCACCTACACACAATACATTGGATAGCGCCAGGTAGTCACTGGCATTGCTGGCATTGATACCGCCGGTGGGACAAAAGCCGATGTCTGCCAGGGGGCCTGACAGGGCCTTGAGCAGTGCGGGGCCGCCGCAGGCCGATGCCGGGAACAACTTGAAACAGTCATAACCCAGTTCCATACCGCCCATTACCTCGGACGCGGTGCTGACGCCTGGTAGAAATGGCAGGCCCAGTGCCTCTGCACACTCTGCCAGACGGCGGGTCAACCCGGGACTGACCGCAAAATCCACGCTGACATCGGCCACGGCCTCCAGATCCGCAACGCTGGTGATGGTGCCAGCGGCCACTTTGAGTGCCGGAATGGCCTGCTTCACCGCCTTGATGGCGGCCAGTGCCGCCGGCGTTCGCAGAGTAATCTCCACCGCGGTTATGCCAGCATCAAACAGGGCCTGACTGATGCCAATGGCCTCTTCTTCGGTATTAACCACCAGCACTGGCAATATGGTCAGTTGACTGAGCTGCTCTCGCATGTGTGACATCTGGCAATGGCTCCTGATGATGGATGTAGCTGATTATCTGAATACCGAGGCACCGTCGTGAGCAGCCCCGGCCGCCTGCCTGAAGGTGGCGAACAGTCCCCGCCCCAGGCTATCGGGCAGCATGTTCTGGTCAGGGATGAACCCGGCATTGTCGCGAGATGCCAGGGTATCGTCATCGAGCATCACCTGCAGCAGGCCGGTGTCGGCATCCAGCGACAGCACGTCACCGTCACGCACTTTGGCCAGCGGGCCACCGTCCAGCGCTTCCGGGCTCATATGGATGGCTGCCGCTACTTTCCCGGAAGCGCCTGACATCCGGCCGTCAGTCACCAAAGCAACCTTAAACCCCTGATCCTGTAGTGCGCCAAGGCATGGTGTTAGCTGGTGCAGTTCAGGCATGCCATTGGCCTTGGGGCCCTGGAAGCGCACCACCGCAATGACGTCCTGCTGCAGTTCGCCTGCCTTGAACGCCGCTACCATGGCGTCCTGACTGTCGAACACCCGGCATGGGGCGGTGATATGTTGATGTTCGGGTTTGACCGCCGAGGTCTTAACCACCCCCTCCCCCAGATTGCCGTGAATCAGTTTCAGACCACCGTGTGCGGAGAAGGCATCGGTGGCTGGTCGCAGCACGTCAAGACGATGTGATGGCGCGTCGTATTCTACCCATTGGACACCACCGGTCGGCGTCAGCTCCGGCTTTCTGGCATACATGGCCATGCCCTCGCCTACCAGGCTGCGCACGTTTTCGTTCAGCAGACCGGCAGAGCGCAGTTCGCGCACCAGGTAGGCCATGCCGCCGGCCTGCTGGAAGGCGTTGACGTCGGCTTCTCCGTTCGGGTAGACGCGGGCCAGCAACGGTGTGACACGAGACAGCTCGTCCAAATCTTGCCAGGTCAGGATGATGCCGGCCGCGCGTGCGATGGCAACCAGATGCAGGGTGTGGTTGGTTGAGCCACCACTGGCGAGCAAGGCCACCGCCGCATTCACCAGCGAACCTTCACAAATGAGTTCGGTCAGTGGCATGGGCTTTTCACCCTGGGCGGTGGCTGCCAACACCCGGCGCACGGTCTCCCTGGTCAGCGCTTCGCGCAAGGGGTCATCGGGATTCACAAATGAGGCGCCGGGAAGCTGTACGCCCAGCATCTCCACCATGACCTGATTGCTGTTGGCTGTGCCGTAAAAATTGCAGGTGCCGGGGCTATGGTACGACGCTGACTCAACCGCCAGCAGTTCCTCGCGGCCGGCATTGCCCTGCGCGTAGCGTTGACGTACCTCGGCCTTGGTTTTATTGGGGACACCTGAGCCCATTGGGCCGGCGGGAATAAAACCGGCGGGCAGATGGCCGAATTGCAACGCACCTATCAGCAATCCCGGCACGATTTTGTCACAGACGCCCAGACACAATATGCCATCAAAGACATTGTGGCTCAGGCTGACAGCCGTGGCCATGGCGATGACCTCGCGGCTGAACAGACTCAGCTCCATGCCCGGCTGACCCTGTGTTACGCCGTCACACATGGCGGGTACACCACCGGCCACCTGGGCGCTGCAGTCGGCTTCGGCCGCCGCGGCCTTGATGATATCAGGGTAGGTCTGCAGCGGCTGGTGTGCCGACAGCATGTCGTTGTAAGCGGTGACGACGCCCAGGTTGGCGGACTGCATGCCGGCGATGCGGGTCTTGTCCGCGGGGGCGCAGGCGGCGAAGGCATGCGCAATATTGCCGCACGACAGGGTTTTGCGCGGCGGGAATCTGGCCATGGTTTGCTGCGCATTGCGCAGATAGGTCTGCCGCAATTGCTGACTGCGTGTTCTGATTCGCTCGGTGACGGCTTCAACGGTTGTGTTAATCGTCTGGGGCATAATAGACCTCGGTCAGGGTCGGTTTGTTGTGCAGCACGGCGCGCACCGGCATGTCGGCGAACGGGCCTGACGCCAGAGCCTGTTCCAGCACTTGCCGTTTGGTTTCGCCGCGGATATAAAGTATTCGTTTGTGTGCGGACAGGATGGTATTGAGGCTCAGCGTCATTCTGGCCAGCGGTGCCGGTTCGTCATCGCCGGGCAAGGGCTGGATCGCGCAACAGACCTGTCGGCACTGATCTGACAGCGCTACTTCCAGACCTTGCGCATGCGGGAAAAAGGACGCGGTATGACCGTCCAGGCCCATGCCCAGCAACACCAGGTCCAGTGGCAGGGTCTGCCGGGCAAGGATACTGCCCAGGCTGCTGGCCGCGGCAAACGCATCAGCATGAGAGGTCTTCATGCTGATGAAACGGGCACGGCGCGCCTCGTTCTGAATCAGGCTGTTCTTGATCATTCTGGCATTGGATTGCGGATGTACCTCGTCAACCCAGCGTTCATCCACCAGGCTCACCGTCACCGACTGCCAGGGCAATGCCTGGTGTGACAGTTGCTGGTAAAGGGTTTGTGGCGTGCTGCCGCCAGACAGCGCAATGGAGGCTTTGCCGCGTTCTGCCACGCAATCACGGATACATTGGCCAAGCTTTGCAGTCAATGCCTGCGTCAGTGCAGCCTGGTTTTCGTATTCATGCATCTCCCACATCTGCGTACTCCTGTCCGACAGGTTAATCCTGCCAGCGTCTGCCGTCTCTGGCAATGAGTGCAATGCTGTCCGCCGGTCCGTTGGAGCCGGCCATATAGGGCAGTGATTTCTGTTTGTGCTGTTTCCAGCCCTCGGCAATGTCATCAACCCACTGCCAGGCCGCTTCAACCTGATCAGCGCGCATGAACAGTGTTGAGTTCGAACGCATGACATCGTACAGCAGTCGCTCATAGGCTTCAGGCAAGCGGCGCTCGGTAAACGCCTCGGAGAGTGACAGATCCAGCGACACATTTTCCATCGGGAAGCTTTCATCCAGGCCGGGGACCTTGTTGAGCAGGTAGAGACGAATGCCCTCCTCCGGCTGCAGTTGGATGACCAGCCGGTTGGCACTGTCCTGATGGGCCTGATCCGGAAATATCGCATGTGGCAGTTTTTTGAACTGCACAACAATCTCGCAGAAACGACGCTGCATGCGTTTTCCGGTTCGCAGATAAAAAGGGACACCAGCCCATCGCCAATTGTTGATGGACGCCTTGATGGCCACAAAGGTTTCAGTGCCCGAGTGTCCGACGGCGTCGCTTTCGTGTTGATAGGAAGGAACAGACTGGTTGTCGACGGTGCCTGCCGTGTATTGCCCCCTGACGGTATTGTCTGTGACATCACGGCCGGTGAGCGGCGCCAGGCTGCGTAACACTTTGAGTTTTTCGTCGTGCACCGCCCGAGCTTCCAGTGACGCCGGGGGCTCCATGGCAAGCAGGCACAGCAGCTGCATCAGATGGTTCTGCACCATATCTCGCAGCGCGCCGGCTTCGTCATAGAACGGCCAGCGACCGCCAGTGCCGATGGTTTCTGCTGCCGTTATCTGTACGTGATCTATGTAATTGTTGCTCCACAAGGGTTCAAACAGGGAGTTGGCAAAGCGCAGCGTCAGCAGGTTCTGCACGGTTTCCTTGCCAAGATAGTGATCAATACGGTAGATCTGGTGTTCGTCGAAAATGTCAGTCAGGCTGTTGTTGATGGCAAGAAAGGATTCGCGACTGCTGCCGAGTGGCTTTTCAATCACCAGGCGCATATTGTCGCGCACCAGGCCGACGGCCCACAGTGACTTGCAAACGGGGGCGAAAATGCCCGGCGGGGTCGCCAGGTAGGTGACCAGATCCCGGCCAGGGTCGGTGAACACTTTACGCGCCAGCACGGAGAGTTCCGCTTCGTTGCTGGCATCCAGCGCGTAATGAGTCAGTCTGTTGTTGAAGCGTTTCCAGGTAGCAGCATCGAGCTTGCGGCTACCCAGTTGCTCTGACAGCATCTGGCGGGTTTTTTGCGAAAATGCGCGGGCGGTGTGTTTTGTCCGGGAGACGCTGATGATTTTAAGGCAATCAGGCAGGCACTGGTCCAGGTCCAGGTGGTAAAGCGCCGGATACAGTTTGCGGAAGGCAAGGTCGCCATCGCCACCAATTATCAGAAAATCACAGATCATACCTAACCCCGTCAGTTCAGCAATCGTCCTGCTTTTTATATAAACAAGCAAGCTTCTTGCCAGACTGACGGAGCCGGTGGCGTTTCAATCAGATCTTCATGGTTCGGTCAGAAGCGTCCACGAACACCCACAATCACATTTCTGCCCGGCAGAGGCGCAAAGTCGCGCAGATACGAGGTTGCCACCCTGGCATCCTCATTGCCCAGGTTGCGGCCCTGAATAAAGGCTTCCATGGTGCTGCTGCCTACATCAAACTCGTAGGCCACCCGCAGGTTGACCATGGTGTAGCCCGGCGTTGCCGTTTCCAGCGCCGGAACCTTGTCCTGTTCCATCATGCGGTACACGTCCAGACCACCGCGCCAACCGCCGAGATGCCAGTCCACGCCACCACTGACGCGCTCGGGAGAGATGCGCGGCAGGTAGCTGTTGTCGGCCAGTTCGGCATTGACCCGGTCATAACCGAGATGCACGTCGAAGTGCCCCCAGTCATTTGTGAACAATTGCCAGACACCCTGCACTTCCATGCCAGTGAACTCGGCGTCCTGCTGTTCGGTTTCACGCACCGGGAAACCCAGCTCAACTTCGTCGGTGGTGGCCAAGTAGATAAAGTCGGCCACGTCCTTGCGGAAAACGCTCACTTCAAAGTCGAAGATATCCGAGTGGCGGTGCAGGGTCAGATCCCAGGCCTTGGCGGTTTCCTTGCGTAACCCGGCATTGCCTTCTTCGTAGGTGAAGGTGGCCAGGTGGGGGCCATCAGCAAACAGTTCGGTTTGTGATGGGGCTCGCTGAACCCGGGAAAAGTTGACCGATGTCTGCCAGGTGTCGTTGAACTCGTAGATACCGCCAATGCTGGCAGAAACATTACGGAAGGTTCGGCTGTCTACGTCAGCAAAGGCATCGTGATCTTCGTCTTCATGATCTTCGTCTTCATGGTCGTCGTGGTCATCTTCATGCCCATGATCGCGCAGGCTGACCCTGGTATTCTCGAAGCGTGCACCAAGACTGAGCGTAAAGGCGTCCCACTGACGCTCCTGAAGCACAAACACACCGGTGGAGCGTGATTCATTATTCGGCACAAATGCCTCGGCGCCCTCTGCCTCGAACTGCTCACGCTCAAGTTGCAGGCCAAATGCCCCTTCCCAGCCCCAGATTGGCGCTGTCTCGAAGGACAACCGGCTTTGCCAGGTCTGTACGTCAAACAGCGTGCCTTCTTCATGGGCATGAGGTTCCTCATCGCCATGCTCATCATCAGCATGTTCGTCCTCATGAAGGCCGGCCAGCTCTATCTCGCGATGGGTATAGTCGTTGTAACCCAGGCGGAACGTCATACGGTTAATGCCGCGCATGGGCGACTCGAGGCCGCCCTTCATGTCCCAGCTGCGCTGCTCCATGTCGATGTAGGCGAACTCCTCTTCTTCGCTGTGCTCCTCGTCCGCGTGGTCCTCCTCTTCATGATCTTCGTCGTGTTCATCATGTTCTTCCTCGGCATGGAAATGCGGGGCCGGGATGCCGTATTCGGAGTTGTAGGCGCGGAACGAGCCACCGATGAAGCCGCGCTCACCGATCCAGCTCAGACCTGCCGTGCCGGACTGCGATTCAACAAAGCTGTTGAATAGCCGGTTGCTGTCACCGTGTTCGTCATCGTGATCTTCGTCCCCGTGGTCCTCATCATCGTCATGGTCGTCGCCAAAGTGCGCCTCGCCGGGAATTCGGTAATCGTCAGCTTCACGCCATGAACCATCAAGATGCCAGGCAATATTGCCCGCCCCGCCATCAAGGCGCAGAACGCCGCTGCGCTCATCGGCAACGTTGTCGCCCCGTATCTCAAAGCGGCCGCTCAACGGCTCCTCGGCGTGCTGTTCCGGGATTCGGCCATCAATGATATTGACTACCCCAGCGGAGGCTGAGGAACCGTACAGAAGCGTCGCCGGCCCGCGCAGGATCTCGATCTGATCGATGAGCATGGGGTCGACAGTTACCGCGTGGTCATCACTTTGGGTTGACGTGTCGGCAGTTGCCAGGCCGTCTTCCAGAATGCGCACACGGGGCCCGCCCAGCCCGCGAATAATTGGACGACCAGAGCCGGCGCCGTAGAAACTGGACTGCACACCGGGCTGCTGTTGCAGGGTCTCGCCCAATGTCATGCCACGGCGGTCCGCCAGCGTTTCGCCAACCATGATGTCTACTGGTTGCGCAGACTGCAGTCGGGTGCGGCTCAAGGGCAGTGCCCGTACGACAATTTCTTCCACATCGGAGTAATGCAGGCTGCTGTTTTCTGCTGCGTCCCCTGTCTGGGCGTGGCTGCCAGAGGCAAGTGTGAACAGGGCGGAACCCATCAGGACGGGAATGATAATGGATAATTTCTTGCGGTTGACAAACATGTTGCTGGCTCCGAAAGCTGACTAATATGATATAGCATAGCATACTAGCCGCGCCCGGCAACCCCAAAGGTGAAAAACCCGACTGGAATGGAGCGATTGACGTAGGTGGCCGCCGCGGTGTTTACCACATCAGGTCATCGGGTACCGGGTAATCCTTGTAGGGATCGTCTTCGGCGGGCACATCATTTTTGTAGTCGGCCAGGAAAATTACCGCCTCCTGGAAACGTTGGGCAATCTTGTCGGCGATATTTCGCGGCACCAGCACATAGTGATCATTGTCCGAGCACACGGCCAATTGGCCCTGCGCCAACTGGTTTTGCTGCCGGGCACTGACATACAGCGATTTGATTTTGTTGCTGCGCGGATCGTTAAAGTTAAACCGGATATCGCCGTCTGCCCTGATGCCGCTGTGCTCCAGCATCTGGCGGACCTGGGCGCGCATCGCTTTGAGGTTGTCAGCATCCCGCCGCTGCTGGTTGAGGGCACGGTCGCGTTCAGCCTTGGCAGCACGCTCCTGGGCCAGCCTGGCCTGGGTCTCATCGGCTGGCGGTTGTTTGAGTTTGTGCTGGACACGGGTCTGCTTGCGCTTCTCCTGTTGTGCCTGCTTTGCTTTTTTCTGGTCCACCAGGCCTGCACCCAGTAGTTGTTCCGATAATGACTTTGCCATGGCTGTATCCAAGCTGTTGCAGTGATCCTTAATTAACAATGTCGCTAGACTACCGCAAACTGTCGAAAATCGACAACTGCGAACGTCGCCAATGATGCTACGATGTAGACTCTGGCTGGCTTGAAGCGAGTTCTGGTTTGCTGAACCCTGAAACCTATAATTCTGATGTCAACAATAGACCGCCCCGCAATACGTGGCTCCGGCGAACCCTGAACCTTTCGCAGAAAGAGGCCGTGGCGTCTTCGACCATGACGGCGACCGGCGACAATTTTTTTAATGCCTTTGCCATATACCTGCAGGCGTCAGCGGTGCAAATGGGCTGGCTGATGGCGGTCCCGCAACTCTTTGGCGCATTACTGCAACTGCTGTCGGCCTGGCTGGGCAACTACCTGCCACGCAAGCCGATGGTGGTGGTGACGGCGATAATACAGACTGCCGTGGTGGTGTTGCTCGCGGCGCTGGCCGCCAGCAGGCCGGACAATGCAGTGCGTTGGCTAATTCTACTCGCTGTTCTGTACTTCTCCTGCATGAATTTCATTCAGCCCCAGTGGCGGGCATGGATGGGCAGCATCGTGCCCCAGCGACGACGCGGTGCTTTTTTTGCTGCTCGCACACGCTTGACCATGGTTGCGTCGCTGGTGGTGTTTACTGGCGGCGGGATACTGCTGACGATGAGTGCACGCGCAGAGATGGCATGGCTGGGGTTTACGCTTCTGTTCAGTCTTGCTGCCATCGGCCGTGCCATGTCTGCGAGATTACTGGCATTGATGCATGACCCGGATCCCCGGCCTCATCCTGAGCGGCGCAAAGGCTTTCGCCAGAGCATGCAGCAGCTTTATTATTCTTTGCACGACAAGACATTTCGTGACTACAGTTTTTTTGTCGCCGGCATGCAGGGCGTTGTCGCAATCTCTGCGCCTTTCTTTGCGTTATACATGCTGCGCGATCTGGGCTTTACCTATCTTGAGTACAGCCTCAATGCGATCGCATCCATTGTGACGCAGTTCCTGACGCTGAGTTTCTGGGGGCGGTTTACCGACCGTTATGGCAACCGCCTGGTCATGCGCTTTTGTTGTCTGACTATACCGGTTATTCCGCTGCTGTGGCTACTGTCTCCGGACTTCTATTACCTACTGCTGGTGCAGATGGTATCGGGTCTGGTGTGGAGTGGCTTTACGCTGAGTACAGCCAACTACCTGTACGATATCCGGCCCGGCAAAAGCGACTTCGCTGTGTATGCCGCTACCCAGTCTGCACTGGGTGCCAGCATGGTGTTCGTGGGAGCACTGACGGGCGGTTATATTGCCGCCGGTTCGTCACAGCTGGTGCTAGCCTGGCAGTGGCTGAACGGGATTGGTAGTCCACTGTTTATTGTGTTTTGTGTCAGCTCGGGTCTGCGCGCAGTCATCGCATTCTGGTTCTGGGCGCGAGCTGTCGAGCCCCGGCTTCGTCGACGGCCACGTTTTTTGCAGGTCATTTATCGGGTCTCCCGTTTCAATGCCATTTCCGGAATTACGCTGGACTGGCTGAGCGTGACCCGTCGCAACCCTCCCGATGCCGTTCCCGGCACTGCAAGTGACAATGAGGATATCCATGAAAGTGATTCTGACCGCCCAGCCTGAGTTATGCGGCCGCGCGTTGTTTCCAACGCTGACGGCTACCTGTATCAGCATCGCCCTGCTCTGCAGCTCTCTGCTGGCAACAAACACAATGGCCCAGACGCGTGAAATTGCCCGCATCGAAGAGCTGCCATATGCCCGGGCCGCCATTGATGCTGCCGGTTATCAGGGCAACATGCTGATCTATGACCTGAACCAGGACAAATACTACGCGGCCGATGCTGACAGCGTTACACAACCCTACATTCCCGCTTCCACGTTCAAGATCATGAGTTCACTGATTGCCATTGAAGCAGGGTTGGTGACGGATGCAGACACGGTCCTGCCCTGGGATGGCGTTACCCGTGGGCGCGCGGAAACCAATGCCGACCTGACATTGCGTGATGCTTTCCGGCTGTCATCGGTACCACACTATCAGGCGCTGGTGCGTGCGGTTGGCGCGCCCGCGATGCAACGGGCACTGTCGGATGCCGGATACGGCAATCAGAATATCAGCGGTGGTATCGATCAATTCTGGCTGAGCGGCGGACTTCGCATATCACCTGTTCAGCAGATAGATGTGCTGCGCCGACTGTATCATCAAGACCTGCCCTTCTCTGATAAGACCATGAACACGGTAAAAGAAATCATGGAGATTGAACGCACCGATGCCTATGTCCTGCGCGCAAAAACCGGTCTGGCGATACTGAACGGAGATGAGAACACAGGTTGGTGGGTCGGTTGGGTTGAACACGGCGGCAACGTGACGCTGTTTGCCACGGTACTAACTGCGGCCGCGCCGGATTCAGGTTTTATCCCGGCGCGGTTGTCAGTGACCAGAGACGTTCTGCAGGAGCTGGGTGTGTTGCCTGTCACTGCCCGACAATAACATGGGGCACCTGGCTACAGCGGCTCAGCCCGCTGGTGCGACCGGAGGCTTTGGCGCCAGTGGCGGCTGCTGGTCCAGCAAATTCCTGGCGCTCTCTGGAACTGCCGGGTCAAGCGGATCTGCAGGATCTGCTTCCAGCTTGTAACGAAACACATACTGGACGTTTTCTACTGCTACCGCTTCACCGTCAACAGTCCGCGGTCGGAACTGGAATTTTTCCGCCGCGTTGACTGCGCTGTTGTTAAAAACATCAGCCGGCTCGGCGTCGACGACGCTGATTGAGCTTGCAGGGATCAAGCCGTCAGCGCCGACTGTAAATCGAACATGCACCCAGCCTTCGATACCTTCCTCAGCGGCGACTCGGGGGTAAACGGGTATTTCAGAATGAATAGGTAACATTTCCTCGTTTTGGCTGCGGGTTGCGGGTGCCGGCCTTTGAGGCTGGCCCGCGCTCTCCTGGGCTGACAGCAGCTGTGTTGTACCCAGCGCGGTGAGCATGGCTGTTGATACCAGGCCCAGGACCAGGGCTGATCGTCTGATCTGTTTTTTCATATCGGTTGATTGCATTTTATTGTCCTCAAGCACATGGCTTATTCTTGTTGTCAGAGTGTTGTGGTCAAGCATGGGTTGCATCAGCGGGTGGTGGCCGTTTCGGCCGCGCCGGGCATGCAGACACCGGGTGGCCACGTCGAGCAGATTTTCCGCATAGTCGGTATCACGTCGTCCGGCGGCAAGTACGGCACTGTCACAACTGTGTTCAGACTGGTCGCGCATCTGTTTGAGGGCAAACCATACCAGCGGATTCATCCAGTACAGACTGGCTACCACATAGGCCAATAACGTCGTCAGCCAGTCCAGACGTTTGATATGCGACAGTTCATGCAGCAACACATCGGTCATCATTGATTCAGTCCAGTCGCGGGCCTGTTCAGGCAGCAGGATGACCGGTCTGATCAGGCCAAAGGAAACCGGTGAATCGATAGATGCACTCAGTCTGATCCGAACCGGCCGTGACACCTGAAGCGACAGCCTGAGTTTTGCCAACAGCTCAACGGTGGCCGGCTCTGTTTCCGGGACTGCGGTCAGGTAGAGTCGCTGTGATTTGTACAGCGCCACAACCAGTCTGAACAGCAACAGTGCCAGCGGCAGCAGGTAGATCATCAGCAAAGCCATGCCGATGTTGAGCTGGGTGCCAGGTGACACACTGGGCGACACGGTCAGTTCGATCAATGCGCCTGTGGTAACACTCTGCCCTGTTCCGGGGCTGACTGGCCACAGTGCCGTCAAGGCAGGTAGCCACGGCAGTACTGCCAGACAGAGCAGTGCATTCAGCCAGATCAGATGTCGGCTGGCACTGCTGAGCCGACGACAGAGCAGTCGGTCCAGCAGCACAAATGCGGCTATAAGTAACAGCGATTTAAGCAGGCCATCCAGAATCAACTGCAGCAAGGGTGCCTGCAGCAAGGGAGTAACCAGCATCTGGCCTGCGTCAGCTATCCATATCGGATTGTCCATGGACATCACCTGTCAGTTGTTGTTTTGAGTATTCTTGCGCGCCTGAATCATGGCCTTGAGCTGGTCCAGTTCCTGATCCGACAGATCATTGATGGACATGTCCAGCAATGAGTTCACTGCCAGGTAGGGGGAGTCGTCAAAAAAGGTTTTGACAACGTTGCCCAGTGCCGAGCGTGAGGCTTTTTCACGCGCCACCAGCGGAAAGTAAACATACTTCAGACCGCTTTCGCGATGATCGACGTGGCCCTTTTCAACCAGTTTGCCCAGTAAGGTCCGCACTGATGAATAGCTGGGCGCATCCTCCATGTTGTGCATGACATCCTTGGCACTGGCTTTGCCGAGCCGGTAAAGTATGTCCATGATCTGTCGTTCACGACGGCTGAGTTGGTCTGCTTGTGTCATTGGTCTGTTCCCGGTCGCTCAGTATGTAAGGCTGCAGGTGTTAAATAATTAGCAGCTAGCGGATAAAATAACACAAGTGCCGGCGTATGCAAGCCCTTGTGTTAATTTATTAGCAGAAAACTGATTTTAGTAGAAAGCCGGTTTTAGCAGAAAGTTGATGTCAGTCGTAGACAACGTTTCGAATGACAGCGTCATAGTCGCTGACACCCCGTCGGAATGCCGCTTCCGGCACCCGTTCGTCGTTGCCATGGACACCTGTATGCTCACCGTCGTCAGTGATCAACGGATTAAAACCGTAGCTGATAATACCCAGGTCACGGGTGAAGTGACTGTCTGTAAAACCTGTGCTGACCGACGGCAACACCCGTGAGCCCGGGTGCAGTTCGGCGGTGACATTCTGGATGGCCTGGTACAGGCGCGAATTGGTGCTGGAGATGGCCGGCGTAAAGGCCATGATGACGTCTACGGTGACCCCGGTATGCTCAACCAGCGCTGTCAGCTCTTCGACAAACTGTTCTGCCGGTTTATCAGGCAGAATCCGGCAATCCAGTTCGGCCCAGGCTTCCGGCGCGACCACATTGATCTTGTTTGAGCTCTCCATGCGGGTCATTGAGCAGGTGTCGCGAATCAGCGAGTGATGTCCCGGCCGGCGTTCATGCAGGCGCTGCACAAAGGCCGGGTCCTGAATCGACTGTCTGATATCGGCATAACTGTCCGCCCATTCGGGTCCCTGGGCCAGTGACATGCCGGCAAAGTAGTCCTCCACCGGCGGTATGATGCGCGGCGGGAACGGATTCTCTATCAGGGTATGCAGGGCCCGGACGACGCGGGTCATGGAGCTGGTGGTGCGTGGCGATGAGCCATGGCCGGGTTCGTCAACAGCTGTCAGGCGCAGCCAGACCGGCACTTTTTGCGTGACTTCGACACCAAACACGATTTCGCCATCGCTACGACTGCCGCCACCGCCTTCGTTCAGCAGGATGCCGGCACCATCAAAAATCTCGGGGTGATTCTCGATCAGCCAGCCGACCCCAAAAGCACCGCCCGCCTCTTCGTCAGCCGTGGCCAGGAATACCACATCGCGGTTCAGGGGCTCGCCTGAGGCGTGCAGCTGCAGAAAGGCAACCAGCTGGGCGATGCCCAGGCCCTTCATGTCGCGCGCGCCACGTCCATAGATGTAACCATCGTTAAGGTTGCCGGCCAGGGGATCAAACGACCAGTATTGCCGGTCGGCGGGCACCACGTCGGTATGCTGCAGCAGGATCAGCCCGGGCTCATTGCCGCCGGGTAAACGGGCCCAGATGTTACCCCGCCCCGGCGCACTTTCAGCGGTCTCGTAATCGATGCCGGCAGCCTCAAAGATACGTGCGTAGAATTCTACCGCGCGGTACTCGTTGCCGGGCGGATTGATGGTGTCGATCTGGATAAATTCCTGAAGCCAGGCCACCGCCTGGTCACTGGTGTCACTGTCAATCTGGGCGCTCAACGGCGCTGCCGGCAACACCATTGCTGCCGCTAAAAACCACTGTTTTAACTTCACGTTGAGCTCCTGTTTATCGATGGTGTCGGCCTGAGTATAGAACAACGGCGTCTAGCATTCACTCAGACTGATGGGAATATTCACGGCCAGGCCGCCATCGGAGGTTTCTTTGTATCGGCTGCTCATATCCTGGGCGGTTTCCCACATGGTCTTGACCACCGCGTCCAGCGACACTTTCGCCTGTGACGGATCGCTGTGCAGTGCCAGTTGTGAGGCGGTAATCGCCTTGATGGCGCCCATGGTATTGCGCTCAATACAGGGCACCTGAACCAGCCCGCCGATGGGGTCACAGGTCATGCCCAGGTGATGCTCCATGGCGATTTCCGCCGCCATCAGACATTGTTCCGGGTTGCCCCCCAGGGCCTCTGTTAACCCCGCCGCGGCCATGGCTGACGATACGCCGATCTCGGCCTGGCACCCGCCCATGGCGGCGGATATGGTCGCCCGTTTCTTGAAGATGCAGCCGATCTCGGAGGCCGTGAACAGGAACCGGGTGATCAGCTCCGGGTCAGGTGCACGGTCATTAAACTGTTTGTTAAAGGTAAGCAGATACTGCAGTACGGCCGGAATCACGCCGGCGGCGCCGTTGGTGGGCGCTGTCACCACCCGCGCGAAGGCTGCGTTCTGTTCATTGACCGCCAGCGCAAAACAGCTTACCCAGTCCAGCGTGTAGGCAAAGCCGTCGCCGCTGTCCCGGATGGCCTGTCGCCAACCTTCGTAGTCTTGGTAGTTCACGCTCTTTAACAGCCGTTCATTAAACAGGGATGCCCTTCTTTTGACCTGCAACCCGCCCGGTAAAATACCGCTGGTGTGGCATCCTTTGAACATGCATTCGCTCATCACCTGCCAGATATCCATCACGGCCTGTCTGGTATCGTCGCTGGAGCGCCAGGCTTTTTCATTTGCGGCGACCACGCCTGAAATTGGCAAACCGGTCTGGCGGCACCACTGCGACAGTTCCGTGGCGGACTCAACCGGATAAGGCAGCGATACCCGGGAACCGGTGTCACTGGTTTTGTCATTCTCCTGCATGACAAAACCGCCGCCAACCGAAAACCAGACTTCCGAAACCTGGGTGCCGTCGGACAGCTGAGCGATAAACTCCAGGCCGTTGGGATGGAATGGCAGTATCTGGTCTTTCAGGAAAATGATGTCCCGGGCCGGCTCAAAAGGCACATCGTGCTGGTCCTTGAGGCTAATGGTCTTGTGCTGGCGAATGAACTTGACGGTTGGCGCAATCTGCTCGATATCAACACTCACTGGATCAGCGCCGATCAGGCCCATTATGACAGCGATGTCGCTGCCATGGCCTTTGCCGGTCTTGGCCAGGGAGCCATAAAGCTTTACCTGCAGTGTGGTCAGCTGCGGCAAGCTGCTGCCCAGGCTGTCGGTAAATCGTAACGCAGCACGCCACGGCCCCAGCGTGTGGGAGCTGCTGGGACCGACGCCTATCTTGAAGATGTCGACAACGGACAATGATTCCATGCCCGTCAGTCTAGGGTCTGGCGTGTTTAAATGCCACTTTTGCAGGTGGTTACCGATCCTCGTCGCTGCGACCGGACGGACGGGTGAAGCGATCATTGAACTTCTGTACCAGGATATCTGCGCCGGCGATCAGCGAGTCCAGTTTGCGCTGCGTGCGCCCGGTCCAGCCAACGGGATGCCGGCTGGAGAAGCTGGGCCACCAGGCATCGAGATTTTTTTGAAAGGCCATAACCAGACGCTTGCGATCGTCGCCCGCGCGCCCTTCACGCTCCTCATGTGCCTCACGTTTCAGTTTTCGCAGCACCGAACGCCCGGCCATGTGACGCAGACGTGAATACAGCAGAATTGCGCCGGCAATCAGTACGCCGACCACCACCAGTTGAACCAGCGGCGGAAATCCGGTGAGCGGTGTGAAGATAAAACCGTCCCAGAGCTCTGAGCTCAGGCTCCAGTAGACAAACGCGATCAGGATCAGGACAAATACCACGCCGTTTACCCAGCGAGCCCGGTTGAACCATGTGCGCCGGGCTTTGATCAGCTCCGGGATCAACACATCGCGCAAATGCGTCCCGCTGTGCTCCAGCAAACCGGTAACCCGATAGGCCCTGTTGACGTCCATTTGCTGAAAGCGGCTTTTGATTTCAGCGAGGTCTTCATCGCGTTTTGTGCGTAGCCGCTCATGAACCTGGCTGTCAGCGATGGGTGATGCTGCCTGTTCCGAGTAGATACGGTAAAAACGCCCGGCGGTCAGACCGGACTGGGCCATCGCCCGTTGCCAGGCAGCGACAACCTCTTCCGGGTTGTCCTCACGCGCGGTGTTGTCGATCTGGTTGAGGATGTACAGGAACTTGTCGGAATCCTGGCGATTGATGGTGTTGGCCACCAGGTGTTCCAGGGTGTCGGTCATGGCGCCCGGTTCAGGATGTCTGGCATCAAAGAACACCAGTACCAGGTCCGACAGACCGATAATATGGTCGGTGATCAGCAGCGTTGCGTCGCGCTGCTTGTCGGCGTCAAAGCCGGGCGAGTCGATCAGTATTTTTCCGCGCAGAACCTCCGCATTGCAGGTCTTGAGCTGCATGTAGGAATCGATACGCTTGCCCTCACCGGCGGCATCGGATTCTATTGCGTCGCTGATCCGGTAAAACGGCAGGCGCGGATCGCTGTCCAGCGCCATGCCGGGCAGTTGTCTGGGCTCGTCGTCGCTGCCGTAGCAGATCACTGTGAATTTGTCGTCTACCGCCTGATTGCCGGTACGCTGCAAGGTCTGGCCGAGGTACTCATTGAGGAAGGTGGACTTGCCGGCGGAGAATGTTCCCAGTACGGCGACCACTGGCCACCACGAAATGTGTGTTGCATAGGAGTCATCTGCGCTCATGAAGCCCAGCTTGCGGGCTACTGTATCGAGCTCCTGGAATTGCTCCACAACTTCTGCCAGTGGTGGGTTTTCCCGCTCAAGGTGCGATTTCAGTCGTTTGACACGTTCCTCGGTTGCTGTCCTGGCCACAATACTTCCCCTTTGGATTTGACATGCTTGTGCTTGGGAGTATCCCATATTTGCTGGGCGTCTGCATGGGGGAGAATAAGGCGGTGTGCGAGGTGGGGATGGCGATTCGGTTGGGTGGTTCGGTGTGGAGCCTGTTGGTGCTGCTGGGGGCTGCGAAATTTTGGTGGAGGGGTCGGGGATTCTATTGAGATTGGCGATGGCGATGTTGTTGGGCTGGGGGATTCTACTGGTTTTGGAGATGGCAACACTGCCGGAGACTTCGATATGTGGCGGAGGGGCAGGGATTGATTTAACAGCCTTGGGGGCTGTTAAACCCTTCGGGCTTCGCGCTGACGCGCTCGTCTCAACTTGCTGCGCAAGTTGTCGAACCCTGTTTCGGGTTCGCTTCCCTGCCCGCTGTTTGGGGCTGGGGATTCTACTGGACGTGGGGTTGGCATTGCTGCCGGAGACTTCTTAAGTGGCGGAGGGGCAGGGATTCGAACCCTGGGTAGGCTCTCACCTACGCCGGTTTTCAAGACCGGTGCATTCAACCGCTCTGCCACCCCTCCGCAGCGCGAAGCGGCATGTTACTATAATTTTGCCATCAGTCAACTGTTGATTGGTGGCTTGCCGAAAACGTAGGCGTCTTCGTCCGATATTCGTTGATTTCGCCGGCCTGACCGGTATGATTATGGCCTGAAAGATTACGGTGATATTACCGATCTTTATCTGAGTCGATGTAGCACCCATTCGGGTGTTATTGGATGTTTAGCCGGAGGTTTATCTGTATGAGACAGTACCAAGTCAGTGCCACCCCACGCGCAGGTGAATCCTCGCTGGCGGTAAACAAAGTTCTGAAGAACACTTATTTGTTGTTGGCATTAACGCTGGCATTCAGCGCCTTGACTGCAAGCTTTGCCATGGCAAGTAACGCAGCACCCGTCAATATCTGGGTGATGCTGATCGGCTTTTATGGTTTGCTGTTTGCGACCCACAAACTGTCCAACAGTGCCTGGGGTCTGGCTGCGGTATTCGCCCTGACCGGTTTTATGGGTTATACCCTGGGGCCGATTCTGGGTTACTACATGGCCACAGCCAACGGTAGCCAACTGGTGATGACGGCGCTGGGCGGTACGGCCTTCATCTTCTTTGGTCTGTCTGGTTATGCACTGGTGTCGCGCAAGGACTTCTCTTTCCTCAGCGGCTTCATGATGGCCGGCTTCCTGGTTATTGTAGCGGCGTTCATAGCTAACCTGTTCCTGCAGATCCCTGCCCTGCAGCTGGCACTGTCAGCAGCATTCATGCTGTTCTCCAGTGCGGCGATCCTGATGCAGACCGGCGCCATCATCAATGGTGGCGAACGCAATTACATTCTGGCGACGGTGACCCTGTATGTGTCTCTGTACAACATCTTCATCAGCCTGCTGAACCTGCTGACGGCATTTGGCGGCGAAGAGTAAACATCGCCGCTGCACTGGCAGTACCCACAAGAGCCCCGGCCTGGTCCGGGGCTTTTTTGTTTCTGGCGGGCAGTTTGCGGCATAATGGCGGGATCTACACTCACAGAGGCAATATCAGGTGATTATCAGTCTGGTCATTCATGGTGCGCCCGGCACTACGCAGGGCGCACAAACGGCGCTTACATTCTGTCGGGCGGCACTGGCGGCTGACCACCGGATCTACCGGGTGTTTTTCTATGAGGATGGTGTGCACAACGCCAATGCATTGTCGGTCTGGCCGCAGGACGAGTACGACCTGAACGCGGCTTGGGCAACGCTGGTGCGTGAACATGAGCTGGACGCTGTGGTTTGTGTGGCATCGGCGTTGAGGCGCGGTGTGCTCAATGCCGAAGAGGCCTCACGTTACGAAAAGACTGGCGTCAGTGTTGATCCTGCGTTTGATATATCAGGACTGGGACAGTGGGTTGACGCCTGCCTGAACTCTGACCGGGTGGTCAGTTTTGGAGTCTGACGAATGAAAACCCTGACCTTTCTTGCGCGCAGCGGCCCCTATGGCAGCAGCAAGGCGAAAGCCCTGCTCGATATGGTGTTGTCTGCAGCAGTGTTTGAGCAAAAGATTCAGTACATTTTTCTGGATGATGGCGTCTATCAGTTGCTGGCCGGGCAGGATCCCGCGTTGCTGGCCGCGAAAAATGTCAGCGCCGCCCTGCCCGCGCTGGAACTGTACGGCGTCGATCAGGTTTATCTTGATCTGGATTCCCTGCAGGCACGCGGGCTGTCTACGGATCAGTTACTGATACCGGCCAGCACATGCAGCGCCGGGGATATCAGTAAAATGATCGCCGAATCCGACATGGTGTTCAGCCTGTGAGTACCTTGCATATCGTCAATAAAAGCCCGTTCCGCACTGATGCCCTGCAACGCTGCCTGGCGCTGGTTTCACCAGGAGACAGTATCCTGCTGATCGAGGACGGCGTGCTGGCAGCCAATCTGTCGACGTTGGCAGACAGCCTGGCAGGCCGGGATGTCAACTGCTATGCGCTCTCTGAAGATCTTGTCGCGCGAAGTGTGAGTGTCGCAGATACCTGTATCTGGACGGTGGATGCAGCCGGGTTTGTAACGCTGGTTTGTGAACACAGGAACAGCCTGTCTCATGGGTAGAGCTGACCTTGAGCTTCCGGACGGGCGGCGTATCACCCTGGACAAGGACGGTTATCTGACCCGGTTGAATGACTGGGATACCGGCGTGGCTGAAGCGCTGGCAAATCGGGAAGGAATCAGTCTGACGCCCGAACACTGGGCGGTTATCAATCTGGTGCGCCAGTTCCATCAGGAATTCGGGCTGTCGCCCGCGACCCGGGCATTGGTCAAATACGTCGCACGGCATCTGGGTGAGGACAAGGGTAGAAGCCTGTATCTGATGGCCCTGTTTGGCGGTAAACCGGCCCTCACCATCAGCCGCCTGGGCGGTCTGCCACGACCTGCAAATTGCTTCTGAAGCATGTCCCGGCCCATGTTTCACGGTGATGAATCTGTTATGCTTCGACTCTTGCAGTTTTTGGCAGGTTCTTGCCGATTCGACTTGCAGGTTTTTGCAGGTTTAACACCCTTATATTCAGGATTTCCGTTTTTATGCGTTCTGCTGACACTGTATTAGCGGTCAACAATGACCTCCCCATCCGGACCGGGCAAGCGGTTCACAGCGGCAAGGTCCGCTCGGTATATTGGCTGACGGACGAAGACAGCGCGCGACTGATTCGGGAACACAATTATCCGGTGCAGGCCGATGCGCCCCTGGCCATCATGGTGATCAGCGACCGGCTGTCGGCATTCGACTGTGTCTGGCATGCCGAAGGTGGCATGGCGGGCGTACCGGGCAAGGGCGCGGCGCTGAACGCCATTGCCAGTCACTGGTTTGAACTGTTTCGCCAGCACGGTCTGGCCGACAGCCATATCCTGGATATTCCGCATCCATTTGTGTGGATTGTGCAGAAAGCCCGCCCGGTCATGATTGAGGCCATTTGCCGTCAGTATATTACCGGTTCCATGTGGCGTGCTTACCAGAACGGCGAACGCGAGTTCTGTGGCATCACCCTGCCTGATGGCCTGAGCAAGGATCAGCGCTTGCCGGAACTGCTGATGACACCCTCTACCAAGGGTATATTAAAAGGCATTCCGGGTGTGCCGGAGGCGGACGATGTCAATATCAGTCGTCAGGATATTATCAGCCATTATGCCGCGTTCAATTTCCGCTCGACGGATGATGTGACGCTGTACGAGAAACTGTTGCAGGACGGTTTTAATGTGATCAGCCAGTCTCTGGCGAAACTGGATCAGGTATTTGTCGATACCAAGTTTGAATTTGGTTACGTCACTGATCAGCACGGTATCGAAAAACTGATCTACATGGATGAGGTGGGCACACCGGATTCGTCGCGGATCTGGGATGGCCCTGCCTACCGTGAGGGTCGCATCGTGGAACAGTCCAAGGAAGCTTTTCGCCAGTTCCTGCTGAAGCACTTCCCGGATCCGGATATTCTGCTGAATAAACACCGTATGCCTGAGCGCATTGCCCTGGCGCGCGACAATGCCCTGCCCCTGCAGGCGATGATGCAGGTGTCCGATACCTACCTGGGCATGGCGGAAAAAATCACCGGCCGCAAAATTCACCTGCCTGACAATCCCAAGGCCGAGATCATAGACGTTCTGCATAAACAATACGGATTGATCGACCAGACCCTACTGAGCTGACAGGAGTCAAGCATGAAGGATTCAATACACGATCTGCTGCCCGAGCTGTGTGACCACTTCCCTGATCAGGTGCGGGTGGCCGAGGCCATGTTCATCAATTTTGGCGGACGGGAAGCATTCGGCGGCGAGATCGTGACGGTAAAGGCCTGTGAGGATAACTCCCTGGTCAAGGAACAACTGGGCAAACCCGGTTCCGGTAAAGTACTGGTCGTGGATGGTGCCGGTTCCATGCGTCGCGCCATGCTGGGTGACATGATCGCCGAGTCGGCAGTCGATAATGGCTGGGAAGGCGTCATCATCTACGGCTGCATTCGTGACGTCAATGCCATCAGCCAGTTGGACCTGGGTGTGCAGGCCCTGGGTGCCCACCCGCTGAAAACGGTGCGCAAGGGCGTGGGTGAACTTAACGTGGAAGTCAGTTTCGCAGGCATCACCTTTACCCCTGGCCAGTATGTCTATGGTGATAACAACGGCCTGCTGGTGTGCGCGCAGCAGCTCGTGCTGCCGGGCTTGCACTAGATGAAGCGGGTACTGTCATGAAAACACCAGCACGATTGCAACCCCTGATGGACGATGGCCTGGTCGACGAGGTCGTCAGCCAGTTGATGAGCGGCAAGGAAGCACAGGTCTATGTTGTGCGCTGCGGCACCCAGCTGCGCTGCGCCAAGATATACAAGGAAGCCAACAACCGCAGCTTCAAGCAGGCGGCGACATACCAGGAGGGGCGCAAGGTTCGCAACAGCCGCGATGCCCGTGCCATGGGACGACGCAGCAAATATGGCCAGCGCGGCCACGAAGAGGCCTGGCTGAACGCGGAAGTGGATGCCCTGCGTCGGCTGCACCAGGCCGGTGTCCGGGTACCCAAAACGCACGGCTTTGTCGATGGCGTGCTGTTGATGGATATGATCACTGATGGCGAAGGTGATGTTGCGCCACGGCTTAATGACGTGGAACTGACACACGAACAGGCACTGCTTTTTCATGCCCGGCTGATGGAGGACGTGGTGAAGATGCTGAGCGTCGGCCTGATCCACGGCGACCTGTCCGAGTTCAATGTTTTACTCGCCAGTGATGGCCCTGTCATCATTGATCTTCCGCAAGCGGTCAACGCCGCGGGCAACAACAATGCTGCCGCCATGCTGATGCGTGATGTGGAAAACATGACCCGCTATTTTGGCCGGTTTGCGCCTGAACTGCTCAATACCTACTACGGTCCGGAAATCTGGGATCTGTATGAACGCGGCCGCCTGCGTCCGGGCGTCACCCTGACCGGCAAGTTCGAGCGGCGCGCGGAAAATGCCAATATTGATGAAATCCTGCAGGTCATCGAGCACGCCCGTGCCGAGGCCCAGGAAGCGGAGGAACGTCGCCTGGCCGCTGAATCGGGCGATGAGTAAATCTGCGTTGACGATGCAGGCACCGCTGCGCCGAACTGAAATATTGCGACGTGCCTGGCCGGTGATGCTGGCCAATGCTTCCGTTCCCCTCCTCGGTCTGTCTGATACTGCTGTCATTGGCAACACCGGCTCACTGGCAGCACTGGGTGCGATTGCCTTTGGCGCCATCATCTTCAGTTTTGTTTATTGGGGTTTTGGTTTTCTGCGCATGGGCACCACCGGTTTTACTGCCCAGGCAGTGGGCGCCGGTGATGAGGCAGAGGTACGCACTGTCCTGTGGCGTGCAATGCTGCTGGCAGCGGGACTGGGCCTGCTGCTGATCGCCCTGCAGCAGCCCATCAGCGCCGTGTCACTGTCACTGATGAACGGCAGCGACAGCGTTGATGCGCTGACCCGTGATTATATTGCCATGCGCATCTGGGGCGCACCGGCCGCACTGGCGCTGTTTGCATTGATGGGGTGCCTGATTGGTCTGGGCCACAGCAAAACCCTGTTGCGGGTGCAGGTATTCCTGAACGGCCTGAATATTACCCTGGACATCTGGTTTGCCGGGTTTCTGGGCATGGGTGTCGAGGGCATCGCGCTGGGCACGGCGGTGGCGGAATGGAGCAGCGTCGGCCTCGCCCTGTTTCTGGTATTGCGCATTCTGCGTCAGCGCCACAATGACGGGGAAGCTTTTGTCCCTCTGCCACGCCTGCGTGACTGGACGCGTTTGCGCCACACGCTGAGCGTGAACAGCCGCATCATGATCCGCACGCTGTTATTGGTGTTCAGTTTCGCCTGGTTTGTCAGACAAAGCGCCCAGTTTGGTGATGATGTGCTGGCCGCCAATCATATCCTGCTACAGCTGATCTCCTTTTCCGCGTTTTTTCTGGATGCCTATGCCTACGTCACAGAAGCACTGGTGGGCGAAGCTGCCGGCGCGAAAAACGGGCGACGTTTTGATGAAGCCGTGCGCAAAAGCAGTGAGCTGGCAATAGTCAGTGCGGTCGCGCTGGCGGTGATCATTCTGGTGGGCGGCGAGTTTGCTGCGCAACTGCTGAGTACGCACGAACAGGTCTGGTATCAGGTGTCACTGGTACTGCCCTGGGCGGCACTGTATGTGTTGTTGGCGGTAGTCGCGTTTCAGCTTGATGGCGTGTTTATTGGCACGACACGTACTCGCGAGATGCGTAACGCCGCCGTGGTCGGTACCGTCATTTTTCTGCCATTGAGTGTGTTGATGACTGACCTGGCAGCCAATCACGGCCTGTGGCTGTCGTTCGTTATTTATGTGTGTCTGCGCGCCATCTGTTTACTGTTCTACCTGCCGGCGCTGCGGCGGTCGGTGCGCGGCTCTCAGAACTCAGTCGGGGCTCCTGATCAGCTGGGGTAGCCAGCGCAGATAGATAATCATGCCGAACAGTTCGACCAGAGACTGCAACACGATAACCACGACCGCCAGATGCCAGGCCTCTGGCAAGGACAGTGCCAGTGGCAGCATGACAAAGGAGTTGCGCGTGCCAAAGCTGAAGGTTAGTGTAAGGCCGACCGGCGCACCGAAACCGAAAAACCTGCTCAGCCCCGTTCCGATGACCGCAGCAGAAATCAGGTAAAAAATGAAAACCAGCAGTACCGGCCAGAAGAAGTTGCCAATATCTGACACCAGTCTGACCTGGGAGCCAGCGATCAGGAATACGACCACAGTAAGTAGCGGCACCGGCAACCAACCCAGCACACCAATCAACGCGCTCGCTTTCGCATGCCCATCCGATAACCATTGTGTCAACGCCGCCAGTATCAGCGGCAGCACTATCAGTCCAAAGAAAGCTGGCAGCAGGTAACTGCCGACTGCCAGTTGAACCGCCAGGTCACCCATAAAAAGCCAGAGGTAGACGGGCAACAGGATTAGCTGTGCGATCAGCAGGATTGGCGCGGCGGCAACGGCCCTGGCGTTGTCACCGCCGCCGAGGTGAGTAAAACTTATAAACCAGTCGGTACAGGGCACCAGCAGTACCAGTAGCACGCCGAGGCGGATGGCAGGGTCGTCCGGCAATAGCAGCAGCAATGCGCCGATCACCAGGGGAATCAGAACAAAGTTTCCGGCCAGCAAGGCGCTCAGAAAGCTCCGATCGCCTAACGCAGAAGACACGTGTGTCAACGGCACCTGCGTAAAGGTTGTGTAAAGCAGAACTCCCAATACCGGCCACAGCAGTAACTCCCAGCTTTGGGTCTTCTCTGGCGACATCCAGCCAACGGCCATGCCGACGACAATGGCAATCAGATAGAACCAGACCTGATGTCGTTCAAGAGATTTAGCCGTGTCCATAAACCACATCATGCCGATGGCTGTAGTCCGGGTGTGCGAATCTCAACGCCGAATGCAGTATGTTCAATCCTGCCTCCAGAATCATCATTTTCCGATGGTTAGTTTGCTCAAAATGATCCCGGGCCTTGGCATCGACGAGTGCACGGGCGTAAAGCGAAGCTTAGTGCTCGCCCATTTGCCAATAGTGTACATGATGAACGTCAACGACACATTCAATCCGGATTAACGCCGCTGCCGCCCTGTCCAAAAAGTTGTGCAAGGCATCGGCGATAAGTGCCAGGCTAGCCGCACGATGCCGACCTCGACTTGGGCAAGGGTCACAATAGCATTAGCCCAGATGCCTAGAACAACACTTTAATCCCTCCGTTTACAATAAAACCATCAAGCGGGGCGTAAATATCCCTGAACTGAGGATTCGATAGGCTGCCGGTGTAGATAGTATCGAACCGTGTTTGACGGGTATCACCAAAGTTTTCGAAATTAAGGAATAGCTTTACGTTTTCCGCCAAAGTCTTCTCTGTCATCACACCTGTGACCCAATAGCTTTTACCTCTAGCACCGTCGCTCAGACGCTGCGGTCCATAGTAATAAGCTTCAAGTCCTATCCTGAAATCATCTTCGCGCTCATAGATTAGAACATTGTTGAGCCGGTGTTCTGACACCAGCGGCGCTCTGGATACCGTACCCGCATAGTGCTCGCGCACATTCGCATGCGTATAACCCAGAAACAGCTTGAAGTCGCCGTATGTGGCTGTAGCAGTGATCTCTACGCCCCGTGTATCGACATATCCACCGGGTTGCGTAAATTCAAGGTTATCTCCCTGCTCCTGCAACTCCAGTGGATCGTCCACGCGTGTGTAAAACAGCAGCGAATTTAGCGTAATAAGGTTACCGTTACTCTGGGGTATCCGATAGGTCACATCCATGTTGACACCTTTGGACTGCTCCTCATTCATTGAGCTGCGGTCCAACGGTAATACATTGCGGAACTGCACACTCTCTGCTTCTTCAATGAATAATGAAGGCAAACGATAGCCCAGACCACCACCAGCGCGAACAGTGATGTCAGTCGTCGGCTCGTACAAAAACGCGACACGCGGCAGAGTAATGGTACCGTGATCATCGTTGTGGTCTACACGAACGCCTGCTTCAATACTGACGGTGTCGGTCAGCGGTCGGGAGTTTTGAATGAATGCACCCAGCGTATACTGAGAGAAATCCTGATTAAAGCCCGGTACGGCGTCCTGTTGTTCAAATTCTTCAGTGATCAGGCTCAAGCCCGTTATCCATTCGGCAGCACCCTTCGGCAGCGCGTAGTGCAGCTCGCTGAAGCTTGATTTTTGTACCCCCGCAAATCCAAAGTCGGCCATTTCAAGCTCTCGATCAAAGTGTCCCAGACTGTTTCGGAAATTTAAAGTCCCCTCTCCCAGCGGCCGACTATATTCGAGCTGACTTGACAACCGCTTGGTACGATTGTCTTCGTAATAGGGCTCGGCGACCGGCCTGTCTTTGATGTAATCCATATTGCCGCCGAGGCGATCTTCCACAACGGCGGTAATGCCGATGCTCAGCTCGCTTGAATCATCCAGATAGAAAAATGCGCGCGGATTCAGCGTCCATCGCTCAAATTGAGGAATAGCTGACAAGCCGACATCCGACGGATCATAGGCAGTGTTTTCGTTCCATGAAGCGAAAAGTGTGGTACCTACCTTGTCGCTGCGCGAAGCGTGAAAAGCACTGGCATCGAGTCCTCCCGCCGAAGTTCGATTTAGTAACATGCTGGTCTCAGGCTCGTAATCTGGCACTTTGGTGATCAGATTCACTAAACCCGCTATTGCGCCGCCTCCATACAAGGTAGAAGACGAGCCCTTGATGACCTCAACTGCCTGCAGATCCAGAGGCGCGATCTGGAGCAACCCAAGTCCACCGGCAAAACCTGAATACAATGGCAAGCCATCGCGCAACATTTGTGTGTAGCGGCCGTCCAGCCCCTGGATACGGATACTCGAGTTAAATGTGGTCGCCGAAGTCTGTTGAACCTGAATGCCGGTGCTTTCATTCAACAACATCCTGATGTCACCAGGTTTCATGTTCACCTTTTCACCAAGCTCTTCACCCGAGATTAATTCCACTCGTGTTGGCAAATCTTCCAATGAACGACGGCTTCTGGTAGAGGTCACCAGGATTTCTTCGACCGCCTCTTCCTGGGTATCATCATCAGATTGGCCATAAGCATCAGGTTGAACGATACAGAATACTAATACTCCACACACTAACGGGGACCAAAAAGACTGCATGATAAGAGCTCCTTTATAAACTGCAATTTTGGCTGACATCTGAATCAATGACGGAAGTGTCAGCTTTGTAGAACGCCGCTTTGGTGGTAACCGCAACAGAGTGATACTCGCGCTTTGCCTATGGATATTAACTATATTCACTCTTGAACTGACAAGAGCCGACATTTAAAACCCTGTAGCTACTCCAGGGTCAATAGGGTATTATCTGGAAAAATTATAGAGGTGAGCATGCGGATAGGACAGCTAAGCCAAGCAACTGGCATAGGGATTGAAACCATTCGCTACTATGAGAAAGTTGGGTTGCTGCCCGACCCTGCACGATTGCCGAATGGTTATCGCGATTATGGCCCTGGGCACCTGGACAGATTGGCATTCATTCGCCAATGCCGGTCTCTGGATATATCAATCGCTGATATAGCGCGTTTGCTCGATTTTCGACATGGTAGTCCAACAGATTGCGATGCGATCAATCAGCTGGTCGATGAACATCTGGCTCAGATTCGTGTTCAAATTGTCAGCATGCGTGCGCTAGAGAGCCAGCTCATTGAGTTGCGTAAACGCTGTTCAAAAGGAAGAGAACGCCTGATTGCGGTATTCTCAATGAATTGACAACCTCAGCCCGTGGCAAAATGGCAATCAAACGGTTCCCTTCACATTGACTAGCAACTGATCAACCTCACAGCCAATCACAGTCTATGGTGTCATTCTATCCGTGCCCATATACCTTGGTATCCTGGTGACAGTGATCAGGGTGTTCAAACTCCAGCGTGGAATGTCGTATGTTGAATTCCGCCTCCAGCGCCATTTTTAGGCGATGTTTGGTCTGCTCAAACTGATCCCAGGCGCCGGCATCAATCACTACATGAGCGTCCAGCGAGGCTTCATGCTCACCCATTTGCCAGCAATGCACATGATGAACATCAACTACACCTTCGATCCTGGTGAGTACCAGAATGACAGCGTCCGTATCAATATTCAAAGGGCTCCCCAGCATCAATGTTCTGATACTCCCACCGATTTCTGTCAGGCCAAGATAAAGAATATAGCTTGCGATGACGATGGTGATGACAGGGTCAACCCAGCGCAGGTCGTAGAGCAGGATGAAAACTCCGCCAATGATCACGGCGACTGATGCGAGCGCATCGGACAGATTATGCAGAAACAGCGCACGGATGTTGACGCTGTCTTTCTGCATTGAATAGGTGAGTAAGGCCGTCAGCGCATCCACGGCCAGAGCAATACCGCCCAGCCAGATGACCCACCAACCTTTGACTTCCGGGGGATCCAGTATCCGCATGCCACCTTCGTATATCAGATACATCCCGATGATAATCAAGGTGGTGTAGTTTATCAGGGCTGCAACTACCTCAATTCGCCCATAACCAAAGGTCATCCTGGCGTCCGCCGGACGACGCGAAATTTTCCGGGCGGCAAACGCAATGACCAGAGCTGCCATGTCCGAAAAGTTATGCAAGGCATCGGCAATAAGCGCCAGGCTGCCGGCAAAAATACCGCCCCCGATTTGCGCAAACGTCAGAATAGCATTGGCCCAGATGGCGATGGCAACGCGCTTATCCTTCGATTCCGGGGACATATGGTTGTGTTCGTGACTCATTGGATCACCCTCGTCCTGGTCGCTGGAAAATTGCCCCCGGCAAGGTCGCCAGGGGCAAAACAATCACCTTTCCTTAAGTTTTTTGTCTTTCCTGTGCAGCAGGGTATAAAGCACCGGCAACACAAACAACGTCAGTAATGTTGACGAAATAATGCCGCCAATCACGACTGTAGCCAATGGCCTTTGAACCTCAGCACCTGTTCCGGTGTTTAGCGCCATGGGCACAAAACCCAATGCCGCGACAAGCGCTGTCATCAGCACCGGCCGCAGACGTATCAAAGCGCCTTCAGTCACTGACTTGATCAGGTCACCATTCGCGTGCCACAGGTCGCGGATGAAAGCCACCATCACCAGTCCGTTGAGTACGGCAACACCCGACAAGGCAATAAAACCCACCCCGGCAGAGATTGACAAGGGCATGTCTCGCAACCATAAGGAGAATACCCCACCGGTGAGGGCTAGCGGTACGCCACTAAAGATAATCAAGGCATCCTTGAGCGAACCAAATGCCATCACCAACAAAGCTACAATGATTGCCAGTGTGACCGGCACAACAATAGCAAGACGCTGACTGGCGGACTCCAGTTGCTCGAAGGTGCCACCATAGTCGAGCCAGTATCCAGCGGGCAGATCGACTTCCTGCTCCAACCGTCCCCGGATCTCTTCCACAAAACCACCCAGGTCACGGTCACGAACGTTGGCGGTAACCACAACCCGTCTTTTGCCGTTCTCGCGGCTGATCTGGTTGGGTGCGGGTGCCAGTTCCAACTCTGCCACTTCTGACAACGGTACATAGCCCCCGCCAGGAAGCGGCACGGGCAGATCCGCCAGGCTATCCACATCCCGGCGGATATCTTCGGGCAGCCGGACCACCAACTGGAAGCGGCGGTCTCCTTCATAAATCAGGCCAGCATTCTCGCCCCCAACGCCTGCCGCTACCAGGTCCTGCATGTCATCCACAGTCAAGCCGTAACGCGAGAGCGCCATGCGTTTGGGGTGAACCGAAAGCATGGGCAACCCAGTGACCTGTTCCAGTCGGGCATCGGCAGCGCCGGTGACCGACTCAACCACTTCCAGCACCTCAGTGGCCGAGGCCAGCAATTGATCCAGGTCATCACCGAATACCTTGATGCCCAGATCTGCCCGCACCCCTGAGATCAACTCATTAAAACGCATCTCGATGGGCTGGGTGAACTCATAGTTGTTGCCGGGCAATTCTTCCACCGCCGCCTGGATTTCTGCGATCAACGTATCCCTTGGTTTATCTGGCTCGGGCCACTCCTCGTTCGGCTTGAGAATCACAAAGTTGTCGGCCACGTTGGGCGGCATGGGATCGGTAGCGACCTCTGGCGTGCCGATTCGCGCGAAGACCTTGTCTACCTCCGGGAACTCCTTGATACGCTGCTCAAGCTGTTCCTGCATGGCAATCGACTGCTCCAGACCCGTGCCCGGAATGCGAAGTGCATGTAAGGCGATATCCCCTTCGTTAAGTTGCGGGATGAACTCAGAACCGAGCGTTGTCGCCAGCCACAGACTGGCGGCCAGCAACACACCGGCACCGGTGAGTACCATCAAACGGAATCTTAGCGCGAGCTCCAATGCCGGACGGTAAAGCTTTTTGGAGACGTTGATGACAGCACTTTCCTTTTCCCGGACCTTGCCGGTCATGAACACAGCAACTGCGGCGGGCACAATGGTCAGCGAGAGCAGCATCGCGGAAAGCAGCGCCATGACAACCGTAGCGGCCATGGGATGGAACATCTTACCCTCGACACCGGTGAGGGAGAAGATGGGGATGTACACCACGGTAATAATGGCCACACCGAACAGGCTGGGCCGGATAACCTCGGAGGTCGCTTCATAAACTAACTGCAGCCGCTCCTTCAACGGTTGTCGTCCGCCACTGGCGTGCTGCGCTTCGGCCAGGCGTCGGGTGCAATTCTCCACGATGATGACCGCGCCATCAACAATGAGACCAAAATCCAACGCCCCCAGACTCATCAGGTTGGCGGAAACGCCGGTGCGAACCATGCCGGTAATAGTGGCGAGCATGGCCAGCGGAATCACTGCTGCGGTGATCAGCGCCGCGCGCAGATTGCCCAACAGCAGAAATAGCACGACAATCACCAGTAGCGCGCCTTCCAGCAGATTCTTCTCCACTGTAGCGATGGCTTTATCAACTAATGTAGTACGATCATAGACAGTTTCCATGCGCACACCTTGCGGCAAGGACGGACGGATCTCCTCGAGCCGTGCGGCGATGGCGCGAGCAACACTGCGAGAGTTTTCGCCCACCAACATCATGGCGGTGCCCAACACCGTTTCCACGCCATCGCGGGTGGCCGCACCCGTGCGTAGCTCCTTGCCGATGGCTACCGCTGCGACATCCGCGATCCTGACAGGGGCGCCATTACGATTGGCTATCACCACCTGCTCAATGTCACTGATGGTCTGCAATTGACCGGGCGAGCGTACCAACAACTGTTGACCTTCGCGCTCTATATAACCGGCACCACGATTAGCGTTGTTATTCTGCAATGCTGCAACAACGTCTTCGAGGCTGACGCCCAGCTCGAGCAGCTTTACCGGATAAGGGGTCACATGATATTGCTTATCGTAGCCGCCAATGGAGTTGACTTCGATGACACCCGGTACCTGGGCAAGTTGTGGTTTTATGATCCAGTCCTGCACTTCCCGAAGGGCCGTGGCATCCCAGGGCTCTCCGTTCTCCTGCAGAACGCCAGGGATAGCATCCACCGTATACATGAAAATCTCACCCAGACCGGTAGAAATAGGCCCCATTTCTGGCTCCATGCCCGGTGGCAGGACACTCTTGATGGAGCCAAGACGCTCGTTGATCAGGTTACGCGCAAAATAGAGATCTGTGCCCTCTTCAAACACAACGGTGACCTGGGACAAGCCGTAGCGTGACAGCGAACGGGTGTAAGACAGATTCGGCAGCCCGTACAACGCGGTTTCGACCGGGAAGGTGATACGTTGTTCGGCTTCCAGAGGCGAATAGCCGGGGGCTTCTGTGTTGATCTGTACCTGAACATTGGTAATATCCGGCACCGCATCAATAGGCAGGCGTTGGAAACTCCAGACCCCCGCAGCAATCAGCACCAGAATCAGGGATAACATAAGATACCGCCTCTCAACCGAGAAGCGGACGATTGCATCAATCATGGTGGCCTCCTGGCTTAGTGGGCGTGTTCTGCGCCGGATTTTTCAATGTCGGCTTTGATGAGGTAGCTGTTGTCGACCACATAGCGCTCACCTGTCCTCAATCCGGACAGGACTTCGACAAACTCGCCATCGGTGAGACCGAGCTCCACAGGACGTGCTTCAAATGCGTTACCTTCGTGTATGAATACAACCTGCGAGTTGTCCAAGGATTGCAATGCACGTCTCTCAATAACCAGCGGTGCCTCCATACGCTCCACCACGATGTGTCCGGTAACCAGACGCCCCGGGGCTAACAAGCCATCAGAATTGTCAATTTGCACTCGGGCAATGACATAGGGAGAGTCATCGCCTTGCGGCAGGATGTCGCGAATGCTGGCCTCGATTTGAGTATCGCCGGTATCGATACGGACCATCTGTCCGGGAGCCACCTGTTGGCGCTGGCCCGGAAAGATTTTCAGCTCTGCCAACAAGATATCAAGCGGGGCGATGGTGAACAGAGCCTGTTCCATGGCCACTCCGCCCAGATTGGCGTTGCGCTCCAGTACGGTGCCACTTATGGGCGCTGTCACCGTGTAGGTTTGAAGGCTGTCATTCGATTCGACAGTAATCAGCCGGTCACCGGCCTCGACGCTATCGCCCAGACCTGCATTCACATTGACGATCTGTCCCGGAAACCGGGCGCGAATGTGTACTATACTGTCAGGATCCAGCGTCAATTTTCCGTAACTCACCAACGTTCGAACCAGTGTGCCGTCACCGGCCTCTCTACTACGGATACCGGTCTGCTCAGCCATGCTGGCTGAGATTTCCGCGTGGGCGCTCTCCGACTCTTCATGGCCTCCGTGTTGCTCACCTTCTTCGTGCTCACCTTCTTCATGCTCACCGGCTGCCTCATGATTCTGGTGTTCAGCATTTTCTTCATGTTCATGAGTATCTTGTGCGGCAAGCATCGGAGCTGATGTTATTGCACATAGACTGGCAAGAATAAGTAATAAATTAACGTTTTTCATGGTCATTGTCCTTTTTCAGCGATCAGCCAGCGGCTGGGCTGTCAGTTGTTCGATAAAGGCCTGGTTCAGCAGTGCTGTTGCTGCGGTGTCGACCAGAGCACGCTGTGCGGCGAGTAATTCACGTTGTGCGGCCATCCATTCCACATAGCTGTAGCGCCCGCTTTCATAAGCTTGGCGGGTTTGAGTTAGTGCCTCGCTCAGATCAGGTAGCATCTCGTTGCGGATCCGCTCTACGGCGGCTATGCTTTGCTGCCTTAGTTGATAGGCATCAAACAGATATGAATGCAGGTTCAGCAGCGTGGTCTCGCGTCTAAACCTGACTTCGTCGCGGGCCGCTCGTGCCGCGCGAACTTCGCCACGGTTACGTTGGACTGGGAACAGTGGCACGGAAAATCCAGCTGTAAATGCGAAGTCATCCGTATCTTCCCTGCGTCGGACACCCACTTGCCAGCCGATGTCGCTTTCAGACTGGCTACGAGCCAATTGAATCTCTGCTTCGCGCACTCGCTGTTCACTGGCATAGACCTGAATGGCAGGGCTGTCGCTGACGCGCTCAAACAGGGACTCAAAACTGTCAGAGGACCCGAATTGAAACAAATCACCCTGCAACTGACCGAACTCTACCGAGGTGTCCCCCCACAACAGAGCCAATGCCATCTTTCGGCTAACCAGCTCCGATTGCAGGCGTGACTGTTCAATCTGGCTCTGCGTCAGCGCAGCCTTGGCCCGCAATACCTCAGCCTGGGATGTAGCGCCTTGATTGGCGCGCCGGGTAACGATATCAAGTGTCGACTGAGTCAGTGAAACTGCATCAGCAGCAAGCTGAAGCTTCTCCTGCAATGCCAGGGTAGCAACAAAGCGTTGAGTGACTTGCCCCAGCAGATCAAGGGTTTCCACCCGACGCTCCGCCTCTACAAGCTCTAGCCGCGAATCGACTGCACTGACTCGTGCCTGCCGCTGCCCGCCAAGTTCGAGGGTTGACGACAGTGTCAAGGTAAGCTCCGCGCCCACCAGGCCGCGCGCATCGGCGGTACCAAGAAAGTTCTCGACCTCAGCACCGACTTCCAGTGCCGGGTTCAGGTTGGCCGTGATTCGGCGTCCCTGAAGCCCATCAAGACGCAGGTCAAAGACCTGTAACCGCGGGTTTTGCGCCATGGCGCGGGACATGGCATCGCTCAGGGTGAGCATGCTATCTGCCGCCTGGACGGCGGTGACATTGAGCGGATATACAATAGCCGCCCACAACAATAGGTAAAAAATGCGATACGGCAATGCGCATCTCCCCGCATACACGGACAATATGGAAGGCATGAGAATGCTCCTACGAAAGTCTGAAAAACAGCTATTCCCTGATCAGGGAAGATATAAGCAGTGTCAGGCGATCGGAGGGCGCAGCAGTGGGGGGTGGATGCCTTTCAGCAAGCTGGCTCGATAAACCAGTACAACTGAAGTTTCGGCAGTAGCGGGAAGAGATGTCTGTGGTATCACCAAACCCATATGAAAACAGTTATGGTTGTGATGACAATCAGCGCCGGAGTGATGAGACTCATTTTGAAAGGGATTGCTTTTATGCACTTCTCTTTCGATATCAGCCGACGCCAATGAATGCTCATGGTGAGGCGCTGACGCGTGATGAAGCTGTTCTTCATAGGCAATAGAGGCCACTGACTGCAAAGCAATCATTAGCGTTATTGCGATAATGAAACAGCGTTTAATCATAAACTCCGCCTAAACACATTGGCGAGTCTAACAGAACCACAATACTAATGAAAGGTCTTCACATTTTACAAGACTCCGGCAGTCAGGGTTTGACCCAGCCTTGAGCGCGGTGATGAGGTCGTCGACGCGACATTCCTGTTGATAATGAATCTCGTACCCTAAAACTTGAACTTTTCGTCGTTAAAACACATAGTATAAAAATTAAGGACAATCTAACAGAGAGTCGAACAATGGAAGACTGTTGCACCGACAAGGGCAATGAGCTTACTCAGTTGCGTGAACGGCAGGGTCACGTACTCTATATAGCTTTTGCGATCAATGCTGCGATGTTCATCGTTGAATTCACGGCAGGTTGGATCTCTAACTCAACTGCGCTACTTGGCGACTCGCTTGATATGTTCGGCGATTCCGTTGTGTATGCCATCACACTCTTTGTATTGCACCGGGGTGTCCGAGCCAGGGTGGGAGCTGCGCTCTTCAAGAGTGGATTCTTGCTGTTTTTCAGCGTGCTGATCATCGCCGAGGCAATCCGCAATAGCTTCATAGGCACAGTGCCCGAGGCGGGATGGATGGGGTTGATTGGCGGCGTCGCCCTAATCGCAAATCTTATCTGTCTGCTGCTGCTTTACCGCCATCGCAGCGACGACATCAATATGAACTCCACTTGGCTGTGTTCGCGCAATGATGTCATAGCCAACGTCAGTGTTCTGGTAGCCGCAGGACTGGTCATGATCACTGAGTCGCTATGGCCGGATTTGATAGTCGGTGTGGGTCTAGCATTACTATACTTGCACACCTCGATGAAGGTGGCGAAAGATGCCCAGTATCAGTGGCGCAGTCAAGATAAACGGCCTGTTGCCAGATGAGTGATAGTAGCTCCAAAAATCATGTGGCCAAACAGACCATGACAGTACCACTGAAACTAGTCGACGAGTTACAATAGATTTTTTCAAACAATGGCAGAAATTAGATATGTCAGCCGGCGCCAATGAATGCCCCATGACGAATTAATGGCGCGTATTGAAGCTGATCTCCTTCGGCAATAGGTATCAGTTACTGCAAAGCCTTTACCAGCAGCGGCTAACTGCCATGATCGACGGTATCGACCCTCCGCTCAGGGCGCCGCCCCTCACCAATCGTCGGAGTACAAAAACAGCTACAAAGGAGATCAGCAGCGTACCCTTCCAAAAAAATATGGATTAGCTGTCCTTCTTAAAACAAGCCGACAGAATTACGTTAACCTGTTAGTATGTTGTGATAAATTGTCAATCACGCTATTCACCATGCTGGGTGCCTCGTTCCTCGTGAATGTCCATGTGGGCATCGCGCAGAATATCGATGCCTCCATAAAGTGCAATGCCTGCGACGGCGATTCCCACAAGCAAGTCGGGCAGGTTTGAGCCTGTCCAGATAACGACAATACCTGCCAGGATGACGCCGCCATTTGCGACAAAATCATTTAGACTAAAAGTGGTCGCAGCACGCAGATTCACATCATTATTTTGTAATTTTTTCAACAGATAGAGTGACAAAAGGTTCACCACCGCTGCGACCGCGGCCATTGTCATCATCATTGCGCCGACGGGGTCCGAGCCCTCAAAATAGCGACGAATTGCATCTAGAATGACGCCGCCTGCGAATATCAAGAGCATAACACCGGAAAAACGGGCCGCGCCGCGCTTCCAGGAGCGTGAACGGCTTAAAGCAAGCAGGCTTATTCCGTAGACAATAGCGTCGGAGGAGTTATCAAGCCCATTCGCGATCATGGCGTTGGAATCACCGATAAGACCCGACATCAAAAATCCAGCTGCGATAGCCACATTCAACCAGAGCACAATCCAAAGCGTGCGACGTTTTTTAGCTGAATCGAGATTAAAATTCGCTTCACTCATGGGTAATACCTTTTTGACCCAATATCGGCCCATAACTTAACTTTTCGATTTCGCCTGGGCCAACAAAGCGAACTTCATTAGATAGACACAGCTAGTCGGAGATAAAACTCATCCACCGGAGCAAATATGTTCCTGTACTTAGGATTCAGACAGGTTTCTTGTATGGATAGTTCCGAACTTGGTTCGACGAGGGCCTCACACGCCCTCGAGGCTGAGGAATGGGGACATACTTCCCCCGAACACCTTTCCAGCCATCAAGGACGTGAACCAACTGCATGATCGTGATGTATATTTCTGCGCCGCGAGTATCAGCAATGTGAGCTGGCTGGACAACGAGACTCGCTATCAAGGCGGTCATTAGAACCGAACCAGATCGATCAGGACGGCGTCGACAATAGAGGCGACCTGGTCGCCTCTATTGTCCAGTCTATTTTCTTGTTAGGATTCAAGTTCGGATAGGAGTTGATGCCGGATGAGACCGAACAACACCTCTTATCGCGCCGAACGCGACCGTACACAGCAGTTGCAGATGGAGCGGAGGCAAGGATGAGTTCTGACAGCAGTTGGTGGAATCTTCTGCCGTGGGCGGCGGTTTTGTTGGGTTCGCTCTGGACGGCTCACTGGGGCGCGGAGCAGTTTGCGCGCCCGCTCAGGAAGCTGCGCCGGCAGTGGGGTATCTCCGTCGCCGCTGGTGGGGCTCTGGTTGGACTTGCTGCCGCAAGCCCTGAGATCGGCATCAACGCTAGCAGTGCGTGGCGAGGCTCTGCCGATGTCGGGTTTGGCGTTACACTCGGCAGCAACATCCTCGCCATTCCGCTGATGGTGGCGACTGCCTATTTGGCCTCGCGCACCAAGAGACTACCCGGCGATAGCGAGCACCGCGAGCATTTACAGCAGCGGCTGCTCAGAGTCGAGCGTAGCGCCGCGACTGTGCAGGCATTGCCCTACCTTGCCATTATCGGGCTCTTCGCCCTACTAACCGTGCCCGCACCTTGGCGAGGGCTGCAGCCGCTCGATGCGCTAATTCTTCTCGGCGCCTACGCCATCTATCTGGCTCAGGCGCTGTTTCGGAAAAAAGAGCGCGGCGAGCGCGTGGAATGGCAAGGCAAGGAGATTGCCTTCGCCATCGGTGGTGTGGCGGCAGTGGCGGGCGGCACCTACTTTGCCGTCATGGCGACCGAGCGCATCGTCGAGACTTTGGGCATTTCAAGAATCATTGGCGGCCTGTTCATTACTTCGCCGGTGGCGATGATGCCGGAGATGGTAGCGACCTGGACACTGGTGCGTAGCGGCCAGACCACCTCCGGCGTCACTAGCGTGGTAGGCGATCACGCGGTAGTGTTGACGCTGGGGCTAATGCCATTAGCATTGGTCTCGCTGCCCATTGAGAATATGGGACTCTTTGTTACGAGCCTCGTCTTCATGTTTGCGATGGGCGCATCCTACGGGGGATTCATCCACTTCGGCGCGTCAACGCACGGATTTCTGCGCTGGCAGGTGCTGACGCTTCTCGGTTTGGGTCTTTGTTACGTCGCCGCAGCCATCGCCTGGGCACAATAGGGCTCCGCGGAGATCCAACGAGCGCAGCAGTAACGACTGTTGGCACCTCCTCCCGCTCCGGTCCCCCAAACTGAGGGCTGGTCGTTGCCTTGAAGACCGTATGTGCACAAGCCACGCCCATGGGGACCGCCGCCGACAGCACATGATCGCTCCCCGTTCGGAGGATATGGCAGTTCTGAGGAATTCATTCTTAAGTTTGAACGGACACTTATAATTATGTATCGGCTTACAGGGAAGGCCGGAGAATTCTCAGGGAAGGCCGGAGAATTCGATGTGTCAATCTCCTGATCCTGCGTCGGTACGTACCGAACCCGGCGCCACAGTCACCTGGGCGGTTTGAGCCCAGAGGCCTTTGAGGCAGCCTCAGCGTGAGGCTTCAAAGTGTCCAAAAATCGGGGGCATTCCACACACTTCCCCCGAACACCATTCGGGCCACCAAGCCCGTGAACCGATAGCTCTCGCCAGCAGTACCATCGATAAGCGGCTGAGGGCTGTGGTAGTAAGCTATAAGTCAGACTCTCGGGTCCGAACATAAGCACACTTTGTCACAGCGGCGTTGAATATAGGCATTGGCTCTGACGTTTCGTGGGCAACGGTGGCGATGGGCAGAATTGTCTCGTCAACGTTTTTAAAACTTTATCAGTATTACCTGCGTTGTGTCGGCTTGTACATGGTGGGGCTGGGATTGAACCACGACAGCTCCCGGTGCAGCTTAACCACCTGCCCGATAATGATAATTGCGGGGGCTTTCAATTGTGCCGATTCAACTTTTCCCGCAATGTCCTGCAATGTGCCGGTGACAACCCGCTGTTGCGGCAGGGTGCCCTGCTCGACTATGCCTACCGGCATGGCGGCGCTCATGCCGTGGGCCTGCAGCTGCTCGCATATCACTGACAGGGTGATCAGCCCCATGTAAATCACCAGCGTCTGGTCTTCTTTGGCCAGCGCGGGCCAGTCCAGATCTGGCAAATCGTTTTTCATGTGGCCAGTGACAAAGCGCACGGATTGTGAATAGTCACGGTGCGTGAGAGGAATGCCGGCGTAGGCGGCACAGCCCGATGCCGCAGTGACACCGGGCACTACCTGGAAAGGCAGGCCGGCGGCAGCCAGTCGGTCGATCTCTTCACCGCCGCGGCCAAATATAAACGGGTCGCCGCCTTTCAGGCGCAACACCTTGTTGCCCTCGCGTGCCAGGCGCACCAACAGGTCGTTGATCTGCTCCTGTGGCACCGGGTGATGCTTGGCTTCCTTGCCCACAAAGATACGTTCGGCGTCAGGTCGCACACGCTTCATGATCTCCGGTGATACCAGCCTGTCGTACAGTACAACATCGGCCGCGTACATCAGTCTCAACGCCTTCAGTGTTAACAGGTCCGGATCGCCGGGGCCGGCGCCGACCAGGTAGACTTCGCCCTGCAGCGAATCGTTGTCAGCGTCTGCCAGGCTCGCCTCGAATATCTGCATGGCTTCCTGCTCGCGACCGGACAGCATCAGTTCGGGCATGGGGCCCGACAACAGTTTTTCCCAGAACCGGGTACGTTTGCGAAAATCGCTAACCCCGTGTTTTACCCGGTCACGCAGGCTGCCCAGTACCGCTGCCAGACGGCCGTAGGCGGCAGGCAGCATGATGTCGATTTTTTCCTTGAGCTGGCGGGTCAGCACCGGCGAGCTGCCACCGGTAGAAATAGCTACGACCACAGGCGAGCGATCGACAATGGCCGGCACGATAAAACTGCACAGTTCGGTCTGGTCGACGACGTTGACCGGCAATTTGCGTTCGCGCGCCAGTACCGATACGTGCCGGTTAACTGCGTCATCGTCGGTGGCCGCAATAGCCAGTACCACGTCATCCAGATCCTGGTCGGCAAAACCGCGTTCGTGAATCTCGCCACCGTGTTCGCTGACCAGCTCACGCACGGCATCGCTGACCCATGGGGCTACCACGATCAATGTGGCGCCGGTGCGCACCAGCAACGCCGCCTTGCGGCTGGCCACCTCGCCTGCCCCGACCAGCAGGCAGCGCTGGCCACGTACGTTCATGAAGACCGGTAGATAATCCATGATCCTGTTGTCCTTTTACCCTTTTTACTCTTTTGCCTTTTTAATTGGCGAAGACGATGTTGCGCCAGCCTGGACGATTACAGCGTGCTGACACCACCCATGTAGGGCACCAGTACGGCCGGTATGTGCACAGAACCATCTTCCTGTTGATAGTTTTCCATGATCGCCACCAGTGTGCGACCGATCGCCAGCCCGGAGCCATTCAGGGTATGCAGCAATTCCGGCTTGCCGGTTTCCGGGTTCCGCCAGCGCGCCTGCATGCGGCGGGCCTGATAATCGCCGAAGGTGCTACAGGAGGAAATTTCGCGGTAACAATCCTGTGACGGCAACCAGACTTCCAGGTCCAGCGTACGGGCGGCACTGGCGCCCATGTCGCCGCCACACAGCTGCATGGTGCGGTATGGCAGCTCCAGTAATTGCAGAATGCGCTCGGCATGGCCGGTCAGCTCGTCCAGCGCAGTATCGGAGTCCTGCGGTCGTACCATTTGCACCAGTTCGACTTTTTCGAACTGGTGCTGGCGGATCATGCCGCGGGTGTCGCGGCCATAGCTGCCCGCCTCGCTGCGGAAACAGGGCGTGTGGCACACCAGTTTAAGCGGCATTTTTTCTGCTGCGACAATCTCATCCCGTACCAGGTTGGTGACAGGTACTTCGGCCGTCGGGATCAGGTAATAGTCCTGTTCGCCTTCCAGATGGAACAGGTCCTCGGCAAATTTGGGCAACTGGCCCGTGCCCATCAACGAGTCGCTGTTGACGATGTAGGGCACGTAGACTTCTTCGTAGCCATGCTGCTGGGTATGCTGGTCGAGCATAAACTGGATCAGGGCACGATGCAGGCGCGCCATGCGGCCGCGCATCACAACAAAACGGCTACCGGTCAGTTTGGTGGCGACAGCAAAGTCCATGGCCAGGCCGGTGGCAGCGTCATGCTCGCCCAGTTCAACATGGTCGCGGGCTTTGAAGCCCAGCGCTCTGGGCGTGCCCCAGCGGCGCAACTCCACGTTGTCGTTTTCGTCCTTTCCTGCCGGTACACAATCCTGCGGCAGATTGGGCAGCTGAATCCAGGCGTCGTTAAACGCTTGCTGAACCTCGGTCAACGCGGCTTTGGCAGCATCAAGTTTGTCGCCCAGGCCACTGACCTCGGCCAACAGTGGTGCCACATCTTCGCCGGCCGCCTTGGCCTTGCCGATGTTTTTGGCCCGGGTATTGCGTTCGTTCTGCAGTTGCTCGGTTTCCTGCTGCAGGCGCTTGCGCTGTTCATCCAGCGCCACAAACTGACTCAGATCAACGGATACACCGCGCTTGGCCAGGGCGGCGACCAGATGATCGGGATCGGTTTTTAACAGGCGTGGATCTAACATGATGTGGATGTCCTTAATCGATATGGGTTGATTCTGCGCGCAATTTTACGCCAGCAGACGCGCAAGCGCCATGCCGAGCCATGTCGCCAGCACACAAACCATGACGCTGGTGAGCATGTATCCGATGGCCTGCAGCAGCCAACCCTGCTGGATCAGCAGCATGGTATCCAGCGAAAACGTGGAAAACGTGGTGAAGGCGCCGAGAAAACCGACCATTAGCAGTGCCCTGGCATCGGCGGACAGCAGCATTTTTTCGCTGACCAGCACATACAGCACACCGATGAGTAAGGAGCCACTGATGTTGACCAGCAAGGTGCCCCAAGGCAACCGATTGCCCAGCAGGGATGCCACCAGATTCATCAGTCCGAAACGCGATAGCGCGCCGGCGGCGCCGCCCAGTGCGATGGCCAGCCAGGTAATCATGGCTTATCCCGGTGGCGCTTGACTGAACCAGGTTTGACTGTACTGGGGCTAACCGAATCGCGTTTGCCGGCATAGCGTTTTACCGGGCTGTCTGCATCCCGCTGACGCAGCCATTGCAGTTTTTCGCTGATCTTCTGCTCCAGGCCATTGTCGCCCGGCTGATAATAACGTGTGTCTTTTAAGGCTTCGGGGAAATAGTTTTCACCGGCGGCATAGGCGCCCTCTTCGTCGTGGGCATACCGGTACTGGGCGCCATAGTCCAGGTCTTTCATCAGACTGGTGGCGGCGTTGCGCAGGTGCAAGGGCACTTCATGCGAGGGCTGGTTGGCAACATCGGCCCTGGCCGCATTAAAAGCCATATACACCGCGTTGCTCTTGGGTGCGCAGGCCAGGTAAATGACCGCATGGGCCAGTACCAGCTCCCCTTCCGGACTGCCCAGCCGGGTTAGTGCATCCCAGGCTGAAAGCGCCATCTGCAGGCAGCGTGGATCTGCATTGCCAATATCTTCACTGGCCATGCGGACGACCCGGCGGGCGACATACAAAGGGTCACAGCCGCCATCAAGCATGCGAATCAGCCAGTACAGCGCGGCATCCGGCGATGAGCCTCTGACCGCCTTGTGCAGGGCCGAGATCTGGTCATAAAACAGGTCGCCGCCCTTGTCAAAGCGGCGCGGGCTGCCAAACAGAACCTGATCCAGTATGTCATCCCCGATGGCTTCGCCATCAGACACCAGGTCGGCTGCGATTTCCAGCAGGTTCAGAGACTTGCGGGCATCCCCGTCGGCGGCTGCCGCGAGTCGGTCAAGTGCCTTGGCATCAAGTTGCAGTTTGCGCTGACCCAGACCCCGGAGCGGGTCCTCACACGCCTGAGTCAGTACTTCCATCAACTCCGCATCGGTGAGGCTTTTTAATACATACACGCGTGCGCGCGACAACAGTGCATTATTAAGTTCGAATGAGGGGTTCTCCGTGGTGGCGCCGACAAAAATCAGTGTACCGTCTTCGATATGGGGCAGAAAGGCGTCCTGCTGGCTCTTGTTGAAGCGATGCACTTCATCCACGAACAGAATCGTGGCCTGGCCATTGTGCTGCTTGCGCTGGTGCGCCCGTTCGACGGCGGCGCGGATTTCCTTGACGCCGGATAACACGGCAGAGATGCTCTCAAAACTGGCGTCACTGGCAATGGCGACCATGCGTGCCAGCGTGGTTTTGCCGGTGCCCGGTGGTCCCCACAGGATCATCGAGTGCGGCAGGCCGCGGCTGATGGCCTCTCTTAGCGGTTTGCCGGGGCCGAGAATATGGGCCTGTCCGATGTATTCATCAAGCGAGCGCGGACGCATGCGCGCAGCCAGCGGCTGCGACTGCAGCGGCGCTCCGTCATTGTCGGTCGCGGCGCTGCCCCCGGTCAGGTCTTCAAAGCTGGTCTGTTTCATCAGCGTCTGGGGAGCGATTGTCGATGATATCCAGGAAGTCATCTTCCGGCGGTTCGAAGGTAAACACAGCATCGTCGATGGGCTCATTGACCCGTCGATTGTTAAATTCCCACAAGGTGCGCTGGCCGTTGGTATTGATCAGCAGGATGGATTCCAGAAGGCCGTCAGCGAAGTAAAGCATGACGCGATCGTAAAGACTGGCCGGATCCAGCGGACGCAACACAAACTCCCAGTCATTGCTGGCCACCGGCACAGCTTCAATGCTGTATTCGTCAGCGATGGCTTCAGTCTCGCCGCCCAGCAATTGTGCAGCCAGTTCCGATTCATCGGGATCCCAGTCTTCAATGGTGAGCTGAAGCAGATCCGGCTGGTAGTTCCACAATGTATCGCCGTTGGTGACAATCAGCTCCGGAAATGGTGCCAGTGTCTCCCAGTAAAACCCATGCGGACGTTTGAGCATAAACAGAATGGTGCTTTCTTCCAGCACCCCGCCGCTGGATTCGGTAATCAGTTGTCTGACGTCGGCTCGAAACGTGGTCAGGCTGGCAAGCAGGTCTGCCAGACGTTCAGCTGGCGCGACCGAACCCTGCTCGACAGGCGCTGGCTCAGCAGCATTGGCGCTGGCCGGCAACAGGGTCGGTGCCGCCGACAGACTGAGCCCAAATACACAAAACAGGAGGTAGGATTTCACGGTCAGTCCTTTTACACAATGGATTGCGATCAGTCTGAGGGATGACTGGTTAACGGTTGCTTAACGCGGAGGCGGCGGCGCCAGTACTTCGCGGCTGCCATTGGTGCCCATTTCCGACACCACGCCCGCGGCTTCCATCGCTTCAATCATGCGCGCAGCGCGGTTGTACCCGATACGCAATTTGCGCTGAACGGCAGAAATCGAGGCCTTGCGCGATTCACAGACAAACGCCACTGCCTCGTCGTAAAGCGCGTCGTCTTCTTCGCCGCCTTCTCCGCCACCGTTGCCGCCCATGTTCATGTCGCGTTCTTCGACGCCCTGGGTGATTTCGTCGATGTACACCGGTTCGCCACGGGATTTCCAGTCGGCCACTACACGGTGAACTTCCTCATCGCTGACAAAGGCGCCGTGCACGCGCCGGGCCAGGCCCCCGCCCGGTGGCAGAAACAGCATATCGCCGTTGCCCAGCAGTTGCTCGGCACCGCCCTCACCCAGGATGGTGCGCGAGTCCACCTTGGACTGCACCATGAATGACAATCGGGTCGGGATATTGGCCTTGATCAGGCCGGTGAGCACATCTACCGAAGGACGCTGGGTTGCCAGTATCAAGTGAATACCAGCCGCGCGCGCCTTTTGCGCGATGCGAGCGATCAGTTCTTCGACCTTCTTGCCGACTACCATCATCATGTCGGCAAGCTCATCCACGACCACCACAATATTGGGCAAGGCTTCCAATGGCGGTGCTTGCTGATCGTCCTGCAAAGCCATGGGGTCGGGTCGCCAGATCGGGTCGATGATGGGTTCGCCGGCCTTGATGGCATCCTGCACCTTCTTGTTGTAGCCGGCCAGGTTGCGCACGCCCAATGCCGACATCAGTTTATAACGACGCTCCATCTCCGCCACGCTCCAGCGCAAGGCGTTGGCTGCGTCCTTCATGTCCGTGACCACCGGCGTCAACAGGTGCGGGATACCGTCGTAAACAGACAACTCCAGCATCTTCGGGTCGATCATGATCATGCGCACATGTTCGGGCGTGGACTTGTACAGCAGGCTAAGAATCATGGCATTGATGCCTACTGACTTACCCGAACCGGTTGTTCCTGCTACCAGTAAGTGAGGCATTTTGGCCAGGTCGACAATCACCGGTTTGCCGACGATATCGTGACCCAGTGCCATGCTCAGCGCCGATTGTGCCTTGTCGAATTCCGGCGAAGCCAGTACCTGACTGAGCATGATCATTTCGCGGTGTTCATTGGGTATTTCAATGCCGATGACAGTTTTGCCGGGAATCACCTCTACCACCCGCACGCTAACAACAGCCAGGGAACGTGCCAGATCCCTTCCCAGGCCAGTTATCCGGCTGGCCTTGACCCCCGGCGCCGGCTGTACCTCAAAGCGTGTGATGACGGGCCCGGGGTTAACGGCAGTGACTTCGATTTCAATGCCAAAGTCTTGCAATTTGAGTTCCAGCAGCTTCGACATGGCTTCCAGGGATTCGGTTGAATAACCCTTGTTGCCGGTATTCTTGTGTTCGTCCAGCAGGCTGACTGCGGGCAGATCACCGGGTGCGCTTTCAGTAAACAGTTTGGTTTGTCGTTCTTTTTCGACACGCTGGCTGCGTTGTGGTGGTGTGCTGAGAACTGGCTCAATGCGGGGTGGGACGCGTTTCTTATCTTTTTCGATGCGGACATCCAGGGCCTTTTTACGTTTTTCGACGCCCTGCCGTACTTTGTTGGCTTCGTCGCGTTTTTCCCGCCAGGCGCGCATGGCATCAGCAGCCTGTGAAACGCCGTTCAGGGTCCAGTAACCGATACGATCGACGACTTTCAGCCAGGAAATTTCGAAGGTGACTGTCAGGCCAAACAGAAAGATGCTCAGATACACCAGCGTGCTGCCGAACAGGGCCAATACCGGAACACTGGCGTCAGCCATGGCGGATCCGATAAGCCCGCCCGCCGGCCAGGTGCTGCCCTCGGGCATGGCAAAGTGCAAGGTGGCCAGTGTGCATGCACCGATGACCAGCAAGATGATGCCCATCACCTTGAGAGAGACAACCATCCAGGAAAATTCGCGGTCGCGGTTCGACTCGCGGAACAGGGTAAATACCTTGAAGCCCAACGCTAACGGGAAAATGTAGGCAAAATAGCCGAACATGTGCAGCAAAACATCTGCTAACCACGCACCCATGTGGCCAATGGCGTTTTCTACCGGATCGCCAGAGCCGGTCGTGGTAAAGCCGGGATCCTGGGGTGAATAGCTCAGCAGCGCTACCAGCAGCACCAACCCCAGCAAAAACGCGCTGATCAAGGCGCCTTCGCGCATGATACGTTGCGACAGGCTGCTGAGCCGGTCGTCCGTTACCGTTTTTTGTTTTGACGCATTTTTCAAAATTTATCAGTCGCCTGCGTAGTTAATTTAAATCTTTTTCAAGGTAAGTAAGCGCTATCATAATGGATTTGTGTGGCCAGTCAAACCATTGCCGTGCCCTGGGATGTTGCCAATAGCGCGCGGTTCCGCCCGGATGAACGTGAGAATAGCACACTCAGGGGGAGCTTGACTGTATCCCCGGTCACAGCTTGATAATCAAGCAGCCCGCCACCATTGATTGTATAATGCCGCGCTCGCGCCGCCATCAAAGGGCGACCGCGCATCCATTTGTCACGTTTTACGCTTGCACGGGGAAACATCAATCTATGAGCGCATCTGCACACCATCGCCTGATAATCCTGGGATCCGGTCCGGCCGGATACACTGCCGCTGTTTACGCTGCCCGCGCCAACCTCAACCCGCTGCTTATTACCGGTATTGTGCAGGGCGGCCAGCTCACCACGACAACAGATGTGGACAACTGGCCGGGTGACGTGGAGGGATTGCAGGGACCGGCACTGATGGAACGGATGAAAGAACATGCCGAGCGCTTCAACACCCAGATTGTCTTTGACCACATCAACAAGGTCGAGCTGGGCCAGCGCCCTTTTGTGCTGCATGGCGACAGCGGCACCTTCACCTGTGACGCACTGATCATCGCGACCGGCGCCTCGGCGCAATACCTGGGCCTGCCTTCTGAATCGGCGTTTATGGGCAAAGGGGTCAGCGCCTGTGCCACCTGTGACGGTTTCTTTTACCGCAACAAACCGGTCGCTGTGATTGGTGGCGGCAATACTGCCGTGGAAGAAGCACTGTATCTGTCCAATATTGCCTCGCATGTGACCCTGGTGCATCGCCGGGACAGTCTGCGCGCCGAGAAGATTCTGCAGGACAAGCTGTTTGCCCGGGAAAACATCACCATCATGTGGGATCACACGTTGGGTGAGGTCAAGGGCGATGATATGGGCGTCACCGGCATTGATATCATCAGCACCAAGGACGGCTCTGTTCACAGCCTGACCGTGGACGGCGTTTTCATTGCAATTGGCCACAAACCGAACTCGGATATATTCGAGGGGCAACTGGACATGAAAGACGGTTATCTGAAAATTCACAGCGGAACTGATGGCAATGCCACGCAGACCAGTGTTGAGGGCGTGTTTGCCGCCGGTGATATAGCCGATCATGTATATCGACAGGCTATCACTTCGGCCGGTTTTGGCTGCATGGCTGCGCTGGATGCCGAGAAGTTTCTCGATCAGTAAGCCGGGTATCACTGACAGCCCATGAAATCCATCGTCTGGCTAAGAGCGGACAACCTGGAATTCCCGCCGGTAGACCAGGCCTTTGACGATCCGCCAGGTCTGCTCGCCGCAGGCGGTGACCTGCGGCCTGAGCGCCTGCTGGCGGCCTATTCGCGCGGCATCTTCCCCTGGTATGACGATGACAGCCCGATTCTGTGGTGGTCGCCGGACCCGCGCATGGTCCTGCGACCGGATGAGGTGCATGTATCTCGCAGTCTGGCCAAGCTGATTCGACAAAACCGGCATGTGATCCGCATGGATACTGCATTTGCCGAGGTCATCCGCCAATGTGCAGACTTGCGCGCCGATCGCGAAGGCACCTGGATAACCGATGAGATGCAGGCGGCATACGTGACCCTGCATGAAACGGGACATGCCCACTCAGTAGAAGTCTGGCAGAATGACTGTCTGCTGGGTGGCCTGTATGGCATTGCCATGGGCAAGCTGTTCTTTGGCGAATCCATGTTCAGTCTGGCACCAAACGTCTCCAAACTGGCTTTTGTTGCCCTGGCACGCCAGCTGCAGGACTGGGGCTTCGCCATGATTGATTGCCAGATGCCCACTGATCACTTACGCAGCCTGGGTGCGCGCGCGATGAGTCGGGCAGATTTTCAGGCAGTTCTACGTCAATGGTCTGCCGGCGAGAATCAGACTTTTCCGTGGGTATTCGACATGAACGTGCTGAAAAAATACTAATGCTTTGCCAAACAAGCTGATATCAGGCAAAATACGCGCTTAATTTTCGCAGTGAGAAATTCTTTTAGATGGCTAAAGAAGACCAGATAGAAATGGAAGGCGAAGTGGTAGATACACTTCCCAACACCATGTTCCGTGTGAAACTGGAAAACGGTCATATCGTGACCGCGCACATCTCCGGCAAAATGCGTAAGAACTATATTCGTATCCTCACCGGGGACATGGTCAAAGTGGAATTGACACCGTACGACCTGACCAAGGGCCGTATCACCTACCGCGCCCGTTAATTCGCCACCCTGCTGACGTTGACCGTGGTCAACAATCAGCGGGCGCCGTTGAGCGACAGGCAGCCGTGTGCTAAGAACAGCCCTGAGCTAAGAACAGCCCTGAGCTAAGCAAAGCTCAGCTGTCCGCTGAGCTCAATTCCTTGCCTTCCGATTTTTCCGCTTTACTTCGGATCTCCAGTTCGACCTCGTTATTGCGGATAGACACCAGAGCCTCGCCACCGCTGCTCAGTCGGCCAAACAGAATTTCCTCGGCCAGCGCCTTCTTCAGTTTCTCCTGAATCAGACGACCCATGGGGCGTGCGCCCATGGCCGGGCTGTAACCATGTTCGGCAAACCACTCGCGGGCGCTTTCGTCGACATGCAGCGTGACCTTCTTGCTGTCGAGCTGGACCTGCAACTCGACCAGGAACTTGTCCACGACCGTGCGGATAGTTTCCCTGTTGAGCGGACCGAATTGCACCACCGCGTCGAGGCGGTTGCGGAATTCAGGTGAAAAGCTCTTCTTGATAACTTCCATGCCGTCAGTGCTGTGGTCCTGATGGGTAAAGCCAATCGAGGCCCGGGACATTTCCTGCGCGCCCGCATTGGTGGTCATGATCAGAATGACGTTGCGGAAGTCAGCCTTGCGACCGTTATTGTCGGTCAGCGTGCCATGATCCATGACCTGCAGCAGTATGTTGAAGACATCCGGATGTGCCTTTTCGATTTCGTCGAGCAGCAGCACGCAATGCGGATGCTTGGTGACTGCCTCGGTCAGCAGACCGCCCTGGTCAAAGCCAACATAACCAGGAGGTGCCCCAATCAGTCGCGATACCGTGTGACGTTCCATGTATTCAGACATGTCAAAGCGGAGCAATTCAATGCCCATGATGCGGGCCAACTGGCGGCTGACTTCTGTTTTGCCGACGCCGGTGGGGCCTGAGAACAGGTAGGACCCGATGGGCTTGTCCGGTGTATTAAGACCGGCCCGCGACAATTTGATGGCGGTGGCCAGTGAGCCGATAGCCTCATCCTGCCCGAACACGACCATCTTGAGGTTGGACTCCAGTGTTTTCAGGTTTTCCACATCGGAGGTGGTCACATGCTGCGGCGGAATACGCGCAATGGAGGCCACCACCTTTTCCATGTCGGTTGCCTGAATGAGCTTTTTGCGACGGCTTTCCGGCAATAGTCGTTGCCAGGCGCCAGCTTCGTCGATCACATCAATGGCCTTGTCAGGCATAAACCGGTCATTGATATATCGTCCTGCCAGTTCCGAGGCGGCCCGCAGCGCATTATCGCTGTAGCGCAGCTCATGGTGTTCTTCAAAGCGCGACTTGAGGCCTTTGAGAATCTTGTAAGTGGTTTCAACATCTGGCTCTTCCACATCTATTTTCTGGAAACGACGTGACAAAGCCCGGTCTTTTTCGAAAATACCGCGATATTCCTGATAGGTGGTCGAGCCGACACAACGCAGATCACCAGAAGTCAGGATGGGTTTAAGCAGATTGGAAGCATCCATGACGCCGCCCGAGGCCGCGCCGGCACCTATGATGGTGTGAATCTCGTCGATAAAAAGCACGGATTCCGGCTTTTTCTTCAGTTCCGCCAGCAGGGTTTTAAAGCGCTTTTCAAAATCGCCGCGGTATTTGGTGCCGGCCAGCAGTGCACCCAGATCCAGCGAATAGATAACACTGCCTTTTAATACGTCAGGTACCTGGTCTTCAACGATCTGGCGTGCCAGACCTTCGATAACCGCGGTCTTGCCTACGCCCGACTCGCCTACCAGCAGCGGGTTGTTCTTGCGGCGCCGGCACAGTACCTGAATGACCCGGGTCACTTCCTTTTCACGACCGATCAATGGATCTATCTTGCCCTGCCGCGCCATTTCGTTGAGATTGGTGGCGTAGGCTTCCAGTGCGCTGGCGGCCGTACCGCCCTCGTCGTCACTGTCCTGGCCTTCATGCTGCTGACCGTCCTGGGCGCCCTGGCCCGGGCCACTGTCGCCTGCAGCATGCCGGCTGATGCCATGGCTGATGTAGTTCACCACGTCGAGGCGGGCAATATCCTGCTGGCCCAGCAGATAGACGGCCTGGCTCTCCTGTTCGCTGAAGATGGCAACCAGCACATTGGCGCCGCTGACTTCCTGGCGTCCTGACGACTGTACGTGAAATACGGCACGCTGCAGTACGCGCTGGAAGCCGAGCGTGGGCTGGGTTTCGCGTTCGGTTTCCTCTTCCGGCACCACCGGTGTGGTGCTGTCTATGTAGTCAACCAGATTGGCTCGCAAACGGGCCAGATCAGCGCCGCAGTGCAGCAGCACGTCAACAGCCACGTCATTGTCGAGCAAGGCGAGCAACAGGTGCTCAACGGTCATGTATTCATGACGCCTGCCACGAGCGCTGGAAAAAGCACTGTTCAGGGTTACTTCTAAATCCCGACTTAACATCGCTTTGTTCTCCCGGGCGATACGATAAGCGCACGCCTAATAGTCAGCATAAGCCCAACTGAACTCACTGATCAACCTCAACGTGACATAGCAGCGGCTGATTGTTCTCGCGCGAAAAATCATTCACCTGCTGTGCCTTGGTTTCTGCTACATCCCTGCTGTATACACCACACACGGCTTTTCCCTCGGTGTGGATCTTGAGCATGATTTGGGTGGCTTTCTCTGTCGGCATGTGGAAAAACTCCACCAGAATGACCACCACAAAGTCCATGGGCGTATAGTCGTCATTAAAAATGAGGACCTTGTATAAAGGCGGCTTGGCCAATTTCGGTTTGCTGGCCGCCGTGGCCAGATCACCGTCGCGGCCGTCACCGGGATGATTGAACTTCTCGTCAGACATAGTGTTTACAACCATTTCACGGCTAACGTGAGTGTTATATGGGGATGAATCTAGGGTATCACAAGCCACTTTAGTCTACTGCGGGATTACAACCTGTTGCAATTAGACAAAAATGGTGAATAATACGTTTTGACAGGGACGGGAAAACCCGTTAAGGATAACACTTAGGGTCGAAGAACCCGACGTGTACGACAATTAAAATAAAATAACGTAGAGCGGAGTATTACAATGGCTACGGGGCAAGTAAAGTGGTTTAACAACGCAAAGGGTTTTGGTTTCATTCTGCCGGACGACGGTGGCAGCGATCTGTTCGCACACTACTCGGCTATCGGTATGGAGGGCTACAAAACTCTCAAAGCGGGACAGCCCGTTGAATTCGAAACTCTGGAAGGGCCCAAAGGCCTTCACGCCACCAACATCAGACCTGCGGAACAAGAGCAGCAAGCCTGAGTCTGTTGGTCTTAGCGACGTGATGCAATCGGCGGCGGTAGCCAGGTAGAGTGGCTATCGCCGTTTTGCGTCATCCTGCCGAAGATTTATTGCATACGCGCAATGACGTCCTCGCCAAACCCGGAGCATGTGCGCAGCGTTGCGCCGTGCATCAGGCGGGCGAAGTCATAGGTCACCGTGCGCGCCCCAATGGCGCCATTCATGCCAGTGACGATGAGGTCAGCGGCTTGGTTCCAACCCATATGTCGCAACATCATCTCAGCTGACAGTATCAGTGAACCGGGATTGACCTTGTTCTGCCCCGCGTATCTGGGTGCCGTGCCATGAGTGGCTTCAAACAGAGCCACCGTGGCGCCGATATTGGCGCCCGGCGCGATACCGATGCCTCCGACCTGTGCCGCCAGGGCGTCGGACAGGTAATCACCGTTCAGGTTCAGAGTGGCGATCACCGAATATTCTTCCGGCCTCATCAGCACCTGCTGAAGCATGGCGTCAGCGATGACATCCTTGATGATGACAGGCTGCCCGGTGTTGGGATTGTGCAGCTGCAGCCATGGCCCTCCGTCCAGAGGCCTGGCGCCAAATTCCCGGACCGCCAGGGCATAACCCCAGTCCTTGAAAGCACCCTCTGTGAATTTCATGATATTGCCCTTGTGCACCAGGGTCAGCGAGCTGCGGTTCTGATCGATGGTGTATTGAATGGCAGCACGGATCAGCCGTTCTGAGCCCTCCCTGGACACTGGCTTCACGCCGATGCCACAGTCCTGAGGAAAGCGGATCTTGTTAACCCCCATTTCATTTTCCAGAAAATCGATGACTTTTTGCGCCTCCGTTGAGCCAGCCTGCCATTCAATGCCTGCGTAGATATCCTCGGAATTTTCCCTGAATATCACCATGTCGGTCTTGTGTGGTTCGCGCAGTGGCGATGGCACTCCCTCGAACCATTTCACTGGTCGCAGACAAGTGTACAGGTCAAGCTCCTGGCGCAGGGCCACATTCAGGGAGCGGAAACCGCCACCCACCGGCGTTGTCAGCGGGCCTTTGATGCCCACCACAAACTCTTTCAGGGCAGTCAGGGTTTCTGCGGGAAACCAGTCGCCGTCATAGGTGGCTGCGGCTTTTTCACCGGCGAAGATCTCCATCCATTTGATGCTGCGCTGGTCACCATAGGCTTTGTCGACCGCGGCATCGACCACCCTGATCATGACCGGCGTGATGTCCACCCCGATACCATCGCCCTCTATAAACGGGATGATCGGGTTGTCGGGCACCGTCAGGGAGGCATCGGCGTTGATGCGGATTCTGCTGCCGTCGACCGGCACCGATGCGTGTTGGTAGGCCATGTCATTCTCCTGCTCAACTCACCTGTTGAGGACGCGGAGTATAGCATCGTGCTGCGTGCTGCCCAATTCCGCTATAATGCGCCGCATGCCACAACTCATCCTGTTCAATAAACCGTTTAATGTGCTCTCGCAATTTACCGGCGCTGCACCTGAAGAGACCCTGGCGCACTATTTGCAAGCGCCCGGTTTTTATCCGGCCGGCCGTCTGGACAAGGATTCTGAAGGACTCCTGCTGCTGACCGATTGCGGTGAAACCCAACAACGGATCAGTAATCCCCGACACAAACTGGGCAAGATATACTGGGCGCAGGTGGAAGGCCTGGTTTCCGACGAGGCGCTGCAGCGTCTGCGCCAGGGAGTTCAGCTCAAGGATGGCATGAGTCTGCCCGCAGGCGCTGAGTGTCTGCCGGTGCATCAGGTGGATGAGTGTATCTGGCCACGCACGCCGCCCATCCGTGAGCGCAAACTCATACCGACCTCATGGCTGGCATTGACTCTGTATGAAGGCCGTAATCGTCAGGTGCGCAGAATGACCGCCGCTGTTGGCCTGCCGACCCTGCGGCTGATCCGGCAGCGTATCGGGAGCTGGCATCTGGGTGACCTGAAACCGGGTGAGCACCGGCTCATCACCCTGCCCCCGCGTTGGTGGCGCTAGCCGTTATCCGGATTCGAACGCGGTTGCCAACGGGCTGCCGCCTGATGATCCGATTCCCGGCTTTCAACCCAGTAATCCTGTTCCCTGGTCGTCTGCTTTTTCCAGAACGGCGCGGCGGTCTTCAGGTAGTCCATCACGAAGTGCGCGGCATCAAAGGCGGCGTCACGATGCTCACTGGCAGTGGCTACCAGCACTATCTGCTCGCCCGGCATCAAGGTGCCGACCCGGTGAATGATGCGGCATACCGACAGGGGCCAACGGTCTGCGGCCTGTTCGGCTATTCCTTGCAAGGCTTTTTCGGTCATGCCCGGGTAGTGCTCCAGGGTCAGACTCTGTCCGGCTGACGTGCTGTTCTGCAGTTCGCGTACCAGACCACTGAATATCGTGATTGCCCCGGGGTTGAGGGCGATGTCACGCACCAGGGCGTACTCGGCGGCCAGGTCAAAGTCGTGCTGTTGTACATCAACACGTATCATGGTGGTCATCATCAGCCTCCGGTCATCGGCGGGAAGAATGCGATTTCTTCGTTGCCGGACAATGTGCGGGAGCGATCAACGACAGCCTGATCGACCGCGACCAGAACGGCATGCTGATCCTCCAGCAATTTCCAGGCACCGCCGCGGGCGGCGAGCAAGGCAGTCAGGTCGGCTACGGTGCTGATGTCTGCGCTGGCTTGCAGCGTTTCACCGTCACTGTCCAGTTGCTCTCTGATGCTCGCGAAATAATGAATACTAAACATCACAGTTAATCTACCTTTCTCTTGTAGTGGCCTGATTTTCCGCCTTTTTTCTCTGTTACACGGATATCGCCAATGACCATGTTCTTATCCACGGCCTTGCACATGTCATAGATGGTCAAAGCGGCCACGGACGCCGCTGTCAGGGCTTCCATTTCCACCCCGGTCTTGCCGTCCAGGGCGCAGCTGGCGCTGATCAGTACCCGGCTATTGGCGGTGTCGAGTTCAAATGCCACGCTGACGGAGGTCAGCATCAGCGGGTGACACAAGGGGATCAGGTCGGCGCATTTTTTTGCGGCCTGAATGCCGGCAATTCGCGCTACGGCAAGGACATCACCCTTTTTGTGGCCACCCCCGGCGATCAGCGCCAGCGTATCCGCATGCATACGGATCTCAGCCTCGGCGGTAGCAACACGGGAGGTGACTGTCTTGCCACCGACGTCGACCATGTGGGCATTTCCCTGCGCATCCAGATGGGTTAGTTCAGTCATTGTCTTTCCATTATCGGGTGTGTGGTTCGGCGCTACCATTATCACCTGTATCGCCGACGAAGTGGAGGCATTTTCCGGTGTTTTCCGGTACAATGCCCGCCCTGTTGATGAGCCATCCAGGATATTGCCGCCGCTCGCGGTGCATGCCTCGAAATCTGACTGGACACGCCGAAAGAGCCCTGTATGACATGGTATCCCCACCAGACCGTCGCTGTTGTTGTTGAAAAGCCGGACACCAGCGGCCCGCCGCAATTTCTTGTTGTGGAAGAATTAAAGAATGGCCGGGTGGTATTCAATCAGCCCGCCGGACACCTGGAAGCCAATGAGTCTCTGGCCCAGGCCGCCGTGCGCGAAGCGCTGGAAGAAACCGCCTGGCATGTTGAGTTGACCGGCTTTTTGGGTGTCTATCAAAGTGAATCAGCAGCCACGGGGATCTGTTATATCCGCAACTGTTTTGTTGCGCGGGCGCTGCACCTGGACGCCGGACGCACACTGGACACCGATATTGTGCGCACGCACTGGTTCACCCTGTCTGAACTGCAGACGCGACAGGCGCAGTTGCGCAGTCCGGCCGTGATCACCGTCATCGAGGACTACCTTGGCGGTCACGTGTATCCCTTAAACCTGGTCCGCAATCTGGGGCGCGCATGAACAGCAGCACCAAGGTCATCGTTGGCATGTCCGGCGGCGTCGATTCGTCGGTGGCGGCCCTGCTGCTGATAGAACAGGGTTACCAGGTGGAAGGCCTGTTCATGAAGAACTGGGAAGAGGATGACGACACCGAATACTGCACCGCCAAAGCCGACCTTGCTGATGCCCAGGCAGTCTGCGAGCGTCTGGGCATACGGTTACATACCGCCAACTTTGCCGCTGAATACTGGGATGGTGTGTTTGAGCATTTTCTGGCGGAATACCGGGCCGGCCGCACGCCGAATCCCGATATTCTGTGTAACCGGGAAATCAAGTTCAAGGCATTTCTGGAATATGCGTTGATGCTGGGCGCCGATTTTATTGCCACCGGGCACTATGTGCGTCGTCGCCAGGACAATGGCGAAACGCTGCTATTGAAAGGTCGGGATGACAACAAGGACCAGAGTTATTTCCTGTCCGCTGTCAGTGAGGACTGCCTTGCACGCAGTCTGTTTCCCGTTGGTGATCTGGAGAAACCTGCGGTGCGGGCACTGGCCGCCCAACATGGCTTTGTCACCAGCGACAAAAAAGACAGTACCGGTATCTGTTTTATTGGTGAGCGCAAGTTCAGGGACTTCCTGCAAAAGTATCTGCCCGCACAACCGGGTGATATTGTGACCGTTGATGGCGAGACCATCGGCAAGCACCATGGACTGATGTATCATACCTACGGACAACGTCAGGGTCTGGGCATTGGTGGCCTGCAGAATCATGATGACGCGCCGTGGTATGTGGTGGGCAAAGATCTGCAGCGAAATCGCCTGATCGTGGCCCAGGGCAATGACCACCCTGCCCTGTTTTCGACAGCGCTGCAGGCCAGCCAGGTGATGTGGATCAATCACCGTGCGCCTGCGCTGCCACTGCGCTGTACCGCCAAGATACGCTATCGGCAGACTGATCAGACATGTCTGGTGGAAGCTGATCCGGCGGCGGACGCCAACAGTAGTCACATCCGGGTGAGTTTCGACAAACCTCAGCGGGCGGTCACGCCCGGGCAGGCGATTGTATTTTATCAGGACGATATCTGTTTGGGAGGGGCCGTCATTGAGCAGTACTACCGCTGAATTTTCCGATTGGGAATATCGCAATATTGCCCTGGCTGCAGTGACCCAGTGTGCAGTGCTGGTACATGAGCTGGCCACCGAAGGAAGTGCCTCTCGACATACCATGCGTGCATGTCTGCGGCCGGTGTACCTGATGAATCCGGACTCGGTCGAGCAGCTTTTCCCAGACATAGCCGACTTCAATGAGGGCATCAAGACACTTCAGCACAGCTTTGACAGCGCCGGCCTGAAAGAAAACGCGGAGGTGGTCCGCTACATGCTCGGCATGCTGGTCCTGCAGCAGCGCCTGGCAGGTGAAAAAGCCATGCAGGCCACCATCGCTGAGCGTTTGCAGCAGCTATTACCGGACGAACCGGGTGTCGAGCCCATGGCCGAAGACATGCCTATCCAGGCCCTGCATGCAGACTGTTCTGCGCTGGCCCGGTTATATCAGGACACCATCAGTAAATTGAGTTTCCGTATCCATGTGGCGGGGAACCCCGAGCATCTGCGCGACCATGTGGTCGCGGATCAGATTCGGGCGTTGTTGCTGGCAGGCATTCGCTCTGCTTTCCTGTGGCATCAATTGGGTGGCCGACGCTGGCATCTGTTTTTCTATAAAAAGCATATCCGCGAAACCCTGAGCGGCATCCGGCGCAAACTGATCAGCTGAGTGGCGGCTGACGTAATCACATTCATTATCAATGCAAGGAATCAACAAGGCTCATGAGCATCTCAACCCTCACCGCCATCTCTCCCGTCGACGGTCGCTACCGTGGCAAAACCGAGGCGCTGGCTGCCTGCTTCAGTGAGTACGCGCTGATCAGATATCGTGTCATCGTCGAAATTCGCTGGTTGCAGCAATTGGCGGCACACCCCGATATTACCGAGGCTCCGCCGATCAGTGAAGCGGGTCAAGAGTTGCTGGAGAGCATCATCAAGAATTTCTGCGAGGCAGATGCAGAGCGCGTAAAAGCCATCGAAAGCACCACCAATCACGATGTCAAAGCGGTTGAATATTTCATCAAGGAAAAGATCGCAGACCATCCCGATCTCAAGCAACAGGTCGAATTTGTGCATTTTGCCTGTACGTCAGAAGATATCAACAATCTGTCGTATGCCCTGATGTTGCGCGATGGTCGTGATCTGGTCATGCTGCCCGTCATGCACCAGTTGCTCGATCGTCTGCGCGAGCTGGCGCACGACACCGCGGAGCAACCCATGCTGTCGCGTACTCATGGTCAAACTGCGTCACCGACCACGGTCGGCAAGGAGCTGGCCAATGTGGTGTACCGTATGCAGCGGCAACTGACGCAGCTCGCCGACAGCCCGGTGATGGGCAAGATCAACGGTGCGGTAGGCAACTACAACGCTCACCTGTCAGCCTACCCGGCGATCGACTGGCAAGCCAATGCCAAACAGTTTGTCGAAAAACTCGGTCTTGACTGGAACCCTTACACCACACAAATCGAGCCACATGACTACATCGCCGAGATGTTCGCAGCCTGTTGCCGCTTCAATACCATCCTGATTGATCTCGATCGTGACATCTGGGGCTATATTTCGCTGGGTTATTTCAAGCAGCGTACGGTTGCCGGCGAAGTGGGATCTTCCACCATGCCGCACAAGGTCAACCCCATCGATTTCGAAAATTCCGAAGGCAACCTGGGTATCGCCAACGCCATCATGCAGCATCTTGCCGAAAAACTGCCGATCTCCCGCTGGCAGCGCGATCTGACTGATTCTACGGTGCTGCGCAGTGTCGGCACCGGTTTTGCACACAGCCTGATCGCCTACCACGCAACACTGAAAGGGCTCAGCAAACTCAGCCTGAACCCGCAACGGTTACTCGCTGATCTCGACAATAGCTGGGAAATCCTGGCCGAACCCATACAGACCGTGATGCGCCGTTATGGTGTGGAAAAACCTTACGAAAAGCTCAAGGAGCTGACACGTGGGCAAACGATAAATGCCGAGGTACTGAGCAAGTTCATCGACAGTCTGGACATTCCTGAAGCGGCGCGCAAGGAGCTGCGCGCGTTGCGACCGGAGAATTATATTGGTAATGCCATCGATCAGGCCAAAGCCATCTAGGGCGACATTGAGGAAACTTCGTGATTGAATCTTTATTGCCTGCCGATTTCGATCGGCAGCGTTTTTTGCGTGACTACTGGCAAAAAAAGCCGCTGTTGATCCGTGCCGGGGAACTGGCTTTTGTTGACCCCATTACTCCGGAAGAGCTTGCCGGCCTGGCCTGCGAAGAAGAAGTGGAGTCGAGACTTGTTCAGGTCAATGCGGCGCAGGACGCCTGGCAGCTGCGGCATGGCCCGTTTACCGAAGCCGAGTTTGAAGCCTTGCCACAGACCCACTACAGCCTGCTGGTGCAGGCCGTTGATCAATGGGTGGACGAAGTCAGTGCATTGCTGGCCGATTTCGATTTCATTCCGTCCTGGCGAATCGATGACGTTATGGTGAGTTATGCCACGGACAGCGGTAATGTTGGCCCCCATTTTGATTACTATGACGTGTTCCTGATTCAGGGCATGGGGCAGAAACGCTGGCAGATTGGTGCCATGTGCAACAGCATGACGCCGCGCAGGGACGAAAGTGGCCTGCGCTTGCTGAAAGACTTCAAGGCGGAACAGGAGTGGATAGTAAATCCGGGTGATATTTTGTATCTGCCGCCAGGTGTCTCGCATTACGGTCTGGCCATCGGCAACAGCATGACGTATTCGATCGGCTTTCGCGCGCCTGCGCTGGCCGATATCGTCGGCGGGCTTGCCGACCAGATCCTTGATGGCTTGACGCAGGACCAACGCTATGTCGACGTGTATCCCCAGCTACCGTTGCATCCGGGCGAGATATCGGCAGATGTTGTTCAGCATGTACGTGACCGGGTTTTGAGCCTGCTTGACCGGCCCGAGCAGATCCGCCAATGGTTTGGCAAGACCATGACCACGCCCAGATACGTCAACGATGAAACTGCAAGCTGCTGTGACCATCATGAGCATGCCGACCATGACCATGACGCACCTGCTATCAGTGACATAATTACACTGCGCAGTGCGCTGGACGGAGGCGCGGAAGTGTTCAAGGTGCCCGGCTCCCGTTATGCCTATGCGCTGGATGATACACATGCCGAGCTGTTTGTTGACGGCGAGTGTTATCAGTGTCACTGGCGTCTGCTGACATTGCTGCAGGCCCTGAGTTCACCCGGGCATACTGAAGCACTGGACCCTGATGTGGTGGCGGCCTGCAACGCGGATGAGGAAGCAGCACAGTTGCTTCTTACGTTGTACAATCGTGGTTGCCTGATTATTGGATAAACTGTGGCTGAACTGTTTTTGCCAGCTGACAACGTTACTGACCCGGAAAAGTTATGACAGCCTGCTTACGATCGATCGCCCTGTTCCTCACCACGTCTGTTGCCGGCAGCCTGCTGCTGGCTTCGGGTCCGTCGGCGCTGGCCCAAACCCAGGCCCAGGAGGCCTCGGCGGAGCGTGCAGTCATTGAAATTATCCAGATCCGGCATCGTAGCCCGGCGCGGGTTCGTGACGCAGTGACCGCCGCGCTGGACCCCCGAGGGCGCGTCGGCGTGATCGACGACAAGCTGGTTATTGCCACCACTGCGGCGAATCTGCAACAGCTGAGGGATATCATCGCTGACGCCGACAGCCTTCCCAAACGTCTGATCGTCGGTGTGGATTTTGCCTTCCAGGCCGACGCCACTGACGGCAGCACGCAACAACAGAGCCAGGCAATTGAGGGTGAATCGCTGGTATTTGTAAGCCGTTCCGCAGAACCGGCGCAGGAGCCGGAAACAGAAACGGAAACCGTGCCTGCGGAAAGCCCGGATCAGCTTGCCGACAATGTGCCGCGTGTCACCATCGCCGCTGAGATTGTGGCGCCCGAAATTGCGCTGGTCAACGTCAACCTGAGTAATCCTGACGGTCTTTCGGACAATCATATCGTTCGTGTCCCGCTGGGTGCCTGGCAGCTCATTACGCCAGCGGTCGCTGTCCGAATCGACGTAGTACCCTGAAGGAGTAACCTGATGGAGTGCGCTGATGGCGCAGAGCTCATTCTGCAACCGCTACCCTATCAGCGTGACAGCAGTGACCTGATTCGGTGTATCGCTGCCCTGCCCGGTGCTGCCTGCCTGGATAGCGGCCTCGGCGATCAGCCTGAAGGGCGTTTTGATATCCTGACCGCACTGCCCTCCCGTCAATTGCGTCTGCGCACAACAGCCGCAGCAGCCATCAGTGTTGAACATCGCTGGCGCCACGAATCCGACTGGCAGGTACTGCCGGCTCAGACGTGTATCTTTTCGGCCGCAGAAGCTCTTTTGCACGAGACAAAACCTGGTAGTTCCGCCGTTGCTGATCTGTCACATCTGCCATTTTGTGGCGGTGTCATCGCCTGTTTCGGCTACGAATCTGCGTCTACAGCATCGGCCGTTCCAGCGCAAGAAAACGGACTCGCCGCCTTGCTGCGGCAGACGCCGATTGCGACCTGTGGGCTTTACCAATGGGCCGTTATTGTCGATCACCAACGTGCATCCACGGTACTGTTCATCCTGCCGGAATGCCCGGAGGAGATTCGCCAACAGGTTGTGCGAACACTGCAGAACAATGGCGGTGCTACGTCGCCTGTCGCTGATAACTTCAGGCTGGTCAGCGCATTCCAGGCACAACTTGGTCCAGCTCAGTATGAGGCGGCGTTTGATCAGCTGAAATCCTACATTATCGCGGGCGACTGCTACCAGGCCAATCTGGCGATCCCCTTTGTGGCGCGCTATCGGGGCGACCCGTTGCAAGTCTACCTGCGTTTACGACAGGCCAGCCGAAGCCCGTTCTCGGCTTTTATTGCCATGGATGATACGCAGGTATTGAGCCTGTCTCCGGAACGGTTTGTGTCGGTTCACGATCGTCAGGTTGTCACCCAGCCTATCAAGGGCACGCGCAGACGTTCGTCTGATCCGGTGGTCGACAGACAGCTCAGTGACGAGCTCCAGGCCAGCGACAAAGACCGGGCCGAGAATCTGATGATCGTTGACCTGCTGCGCAACGATCTGGGCAGTGTCTGTGAAACCGGGACAGTGCGCACCCGGGATCTGTTCAAACTGCACAGTTTCAGTCAGGTACATCACCTGATCAGCACCATCACCGGCACCCTGCCGGCGAGCGTCAGCCCGTTCACCCTGCTCCGGCGATGTTTCCCGGGTGGCTCGATCACAGGTGCGCCGAAGATCAGGGCCATGGAGATCATTGCAGAACTGGAGCCACTGCCGCGCGCTGTGTATTGCGGCAGCGTTGCCTACTGCGACTACCGGGGCCACATGGACAGCAGTATCAGTATCCGCACCCTGCTGTGCCAGCAGGACCACATATTCTGCTGGGGAGGCGGAGGTATCGTGGCTGACTCTGAGATGGCGCACGAATACCAGGAGGCGTTCGATAAAGTATCTGCCCTGCTGGACCTGGTATCGGCGCAGTCCGATCTACAGTAGCGCTCGGAGCGCTCTATAGTAGCGCTCTATAGTAACAACGCGCGGTTGCTGGCCTTGAGAAACTCCTGTTTGAGTTCTTCGTATTCATGCACGGCGGGGAATTGCGGAAACTCGCGAATCACATTGTCGGGCGCGCGGAACAGAATACCGGCTTCCGCCTCGGACAGCATGGTGGTGTCGTTGTAGGAGTCGCCGGCGGCTATAACGCGGTATTTCAGACTGTGGAAAGCCTTGACGGATTCGCGTTTGGGATCTTTCTGACGCAAATGATAATTGACGATCATGCCACTGTCGTTACTCTCCAGGCGGTGGCAGAACAGCGTCGGGAATCCCAGCTGCCGCATCAGAGGCTGCGCAAATTCATAGTAGGTGTCAGACAGGATGACAACCTGAAAACGTTCACGCAGCCAGTCAACGAATTCGCGGGCACCGGGCATGGGAGCCATTCCGGAAATCACTTCCTGAATGTCCGGCAGGCCCAGATTGTGTTCACGCAGAATGCGCAGTCGCTGTTGCATCAACACATCGTAGTCCGGGATATCGCGTGTGGTAGCCCGCAGCTCGTCAATACCAGTACGTTCCGCAAAATCAATCCAGATTTCCGGAATCAGCACACCTTCTAGATCCAGACAGGCGATCTCCACGCAAATACCTCGCTTCAGTGTTCATCAGTTCAGGGTCGGACAACATCGTTGCCAGTGCAAGGCGGCAATTTTATAGATACCAGGACCGACATACCAGCGTGGCAGTGTCTGTCGACTGACAAAAACGTGCATGCCATGCCTTTGCGCCCTACAATACGGCGTCAGCACTGGCCGGGCGCCGTCGCAGTGCCGCCGAATCACCATCAGATGAACCGCAGAGAGTTAAAGGTTGCACATGATAAACGCCGAAAATATCCTTGAAATCAATGAAAAATTCAGCAGCATGGAGCCGAAGGAAATCCTGCGGCAGGTGCTCGCGGATATCCCCAATATTGTGGTTTCTTTCAGTGGTGCTGAAGATGTGGCTCTGGTGGTCATGGCGTGGAAACTGAAAAAAGATATCAAGGTATTCACGCTGGATACCGGGCGTCTGCATGCGGAAACGTATCAGTTCATTGACAGGGTCCGGCAGGATTATGATCTTGACCTGGATTTTCTCTATCCCGACACTGAAGCTATCCAGAAACTGACCAGTGACAAAGGCCTGTTCAGTTTTTATCAGGATGGGCATGAGGAATGCTGCTCGATTCGCAAGACCGAGCCGCTGCGCCGCAGGCTGGCAAGTGTGGATGGCTGGCTTACTGGCCAACGCAAGGACCAGAGCCCGACCCGTACCGATGTCCCCGTAGCACAATTGGACACCGGGTTTGCGGCGCCAGGCAAAACCCTGCTGAAGTTTAATCCTTTTGCCAATTGGCGCTCAAAGGATGTCTGGGACTATATACGGATGTTTGACCTGCCCTATAACCCGCTGCATGACCAGGGTTTTGTGAGCATTGGTTGTCAACCGTGCACCAGGCCCATCGGCCCCCATCAGCACGAGCGTGAAGGTCGATGGTGGTGGGAAGAGGCTACTGCCAAAGAGTGCGGATTGCACCGGGTCAATATTATCGGGTAACCGTAGGCATACTGTGGAGTTCGGGCAGTACCGTATCGGAAAACAGCGAATCTATTTCCGACTGATTGTGGCACTGGATGACCTGTTCTACTGACGGAGCGGACTGATGCCCGGCAAACATGCGCATGAATTCGATCATGTAGGCGCGCAACAGGGTACCGCGGCGGAAGCCGATGCGGGTGATGCTGTAGTCAAACAGCGCATTGGCATTGAGTGCGACGAGGTCATCGTCCCGAAGCGGATCATAGGCCATATTGGCGATAATACCCACGCCCAGCCCCAGACGGACGTAGGTCTTGATCACGTCAGCGTCAACAGCGGTAAACACCACCCTGGGGCTAAGGCCGGCATTGCTGAAAGCAAGATCCAGCCGCGCGCGACCGGTAAAGCCGACCACGTAGGTAACCAGCGGATACGCTGCGACATCGGCCAACGTCAACTTTTCCAGCTGCGCCAGTGGGTGTCCGCGCGGCACCAGCACCGACCTGTTCCAGCGATAACAGGGCATCATCAGCAGGTCGCTGAACTTATCAATGGCTTCAGTCGCGATGGCAAAATCTGCCGCGCCCTTGGCGGCCATCTCGGCGATCTGGAGAGGCGTCCCCTGATGCAACTGCAGGGAAACGTCAGGGTATTTCCCGATGAATGCAGAAATGACCGGGGGCAGCACATATCGGCTCTGCGTGTGTGTGGTCGCAATGACCAGGCTGCCTGAGCTCTCGTCACAAAATTCCGCTGCCAGCCGGGCGATATTCTCGGTTTTCTGCAGCACCTCCCCCGCCATCGCAACGATCGCCTGACCGGCCTCGGTCATGCCTGCCAGATGCTTGCCGTTACGCATGAAAATTTTCACTCCCAGCTCTTCTTCCAGCGCGAGGATCTGTTTGCTCATGCCGGACTGAGACGTGAACAGATGCTGGGCCGCTGCTGACACGCTGAGATTTTGGCGGGACACTTCCCAGATGTAGCGTAATTGCTGCAGTTTCATGCTTACCCCTGCCTGCCGGGTGTGATGACCGGCTTGACATCCGCGAGGGGGGGCTCGTTGGCTACACCATGCGGAACATGCCCCGTTGCTACGTGGTGACGGGCAGAATCACAATGTCCTTCCTGGTCATCAAAGAAAACGTCAGCATCAAACGCCTTGAGGAATACCCCTTTGTCCATGCCGCCCAGGAAGAGCGATTCGTCAATTCGAATATTCCATGCCCGCAGTGTCCGCACCACCCGCTCATGGGCCGGGGCCGAGCGCGCGGTGACCAGACAGGTCCTGATCGGCGACTCGCCGGGTGCGAACTCCATTTGTAAATGCTGCAAGGCCGCCAGGAATGGTTTAAAGGGACCACCGGACAAAGGTTGATTGGCTGATTGTTTCTCGCTGCGGGCGAACGCTTCGAGGCCCTCACTTTTGTAAATACGTTCTGCTTCATCAGAAAACAGCACTGCATCGCCATCAAATGCAAACTTGACTGTATCGTCGCTGGCCATCGCCGGCGCGGAAGGCAGAATGGTGGCCGCTGCGACCCCCTGCTCCAATGCGTGTCGTACATCCGCTCCATCCATGGACAGGAACAGATGGCTGTTAAAAGCGGAAATATAACGGTACGGGCTGGCACCGCCGGAGAACGCCGCACGGGTGATGGACAGACCATAGTGTTCAATGGAGTTGAAGATGCGCAGGCCGGTATCGGCACTGTTTCTGGACAGCAGAATGACTTCGACCCGCTGGGTATTCAGCTGGCTATTGAGGTGCAGCAGTTTCTTGACCAGGCTGAAAGCGCCGCCGGGCTGAAGCGGCTCGCTTTCGTGGGCTATCTGATACTGTTGATATGCTTCCAGTCCCTGCTCTTCATAAACCCGGTGACTCTCATCGAGATCGAACAGGGCACGCGACGATATGGCGATTACCAGCTTGTCGATATTCTTTTTGTCAGACATGCAGCAAATCCTGTATGGCGCTGTTATTTCAGCGCTGTCGGGGTAGAATTCTACGCTGGAATCGCCGCGCAGGCAAAGCGGCCTGACGAGGAAAAAAACAACATGCAATCGCCACATCCGGACACTGATGTTCACACCCAGAGAGCGCTGGTTCTGTCAGGCGGCGGTGCTCGCGCCGCCTATCAGGTTGGGGCTCTGCGAGGAATCGCGACGGTCCTGGGGAAGGATGCGCCCAATCCGTTTGCCATCATCTCCGGTACCTCTGCGGGTGCGCTCAATGCCGTTGGCATAGCCGCCCAGGCACACAAATTTCGCACCGGCATACGTATGCTCGAGTATGTCTGGGGAAACATGCGCAGCGATCAGATCTACAAGCTCGATTCTGTAGGCCTGATCAGCAGTGCGTCAAACTGGGTGTTTTCCGTGTTGTCCAACCGGCGCAGGCGGACACCGGCATCGCTGCTAGACAATTCTCCGCTGGAGAGTCTGCTGCAGGAAGTGCTGCGTCTGGAACGCATCAACAGCAATATGGCCGCCGGCCATCTGGACAGCCTGGTGGTTACCGCCTCCGGGTACACCAGCGGTGAATCTGTCTCCTTCTTTCAGAGCACCCGGGATATACCCAACTGGCACCGCCCGCACCGGTTGGGTATCCGGACTGATCTTCGTCACCGGCACCTGCTCGCGTCCACCGCCATACCGACGCTGTTCCCGGCGGTGCGCATTAATCGTGAATTCTTTGGCGATGGCGCCATTCGACAGCTCGCACCCTTGAGTCCGGCAATACATATGGGGGCGCAAAAAATTCTCGCCATTGGGGTCAGTGGCAGTTCAACCCGACGTCCGGCCAAAGGTGACCAGATCAATCATCCATCCCTCTCCCAGATTATCGGGCATGTGTTGAACAGCGCGTTTGTGGACACACTGGAAAGTGATATGGCAGTTCTGCGTCGTTACAATGCCATGATTCCCAATTGTCAGCCATCTGCACAGCTGGATGTGCGTCCAGTCGAATTGTTGGATATTACGCCCAGCCTCGACCTTAACCGGATTGCTGAAGACCACTACAGCTCATTGCCTCGCTCCATCAGATTGTTCATCCGGGATACCAATGCCAGTTCCATTGCCAGTCTGCTGATGTTCGAGAAAGACTATTGCCAGGAACTCATGGATCTGGGTATTGCTGATGCCATGGCCAAGCGCGAGCAGATCCGGGCATTTTTCCATGACTGATCGGTTTTTACGATTGTGTCATGACAGTGACACCGTTGTTGCACTAGACTTGCAGCAGCAAATTTACAACAGAGCTTATAAAGGAATCGCATCTGTATGAAAGTCACAATTTTTGGCACCGGCTACGTCGGTCTGGTATCGGGAACCTGTCTAGCGGAGTCGGGGCATCAGGTGATGTGCATGGATGTTGACGCAGCCAAAATCGCCAGGCTGCGGCAGGGCATCATTCCCATCTATGAACCCGGGCTGGAGCCAATGGTGGCTGAAAACAGCAAGCAGGGTAATCTTCATTTTACCGCTGATGCGGGCGAAGCGGTGGCATTTGCCGAACTGCTGTTTATCGCCGTTGGCACACCGCCCGACGAAGATGGCTCAGCCGATCTGCAATATGTCCTGGCAGTAGCATCCGAGATCGGGCGCCTGATGACCGGCAACAAAACCGTTGTCACCAAATCAACAGTGCCAGTCGGCACCTCGGAAAAAGTTCGCGAAGCGGTTCAGGAGCAGCTCGATGCCCGGGGTTCGGCGCTCACTGTGCAGATAGCCTCGAATCCTGAATTTCTCAAGGAAGGGGCAGCCATCAATGACTTCATGAAGCCCGATCGCATCATCGTGGGTACTGATTCGGCCCGGGTCCGCAAACAGATGGCAGAGTTGTATGCCCCCTTCAACCGTAACTCGGATCGCATGATTGTCATGGATATCCGTGCTGCTGAACTGACCAAGTACGCAGCCAACGCCATGCTGGCGACCAAGATCAGCTTCATGAACGAGATTGCCAACCTGGCGGAATTGCTCGGTGCAGATATCGAACAAGTGCGACATGGCATCGGCTCTGATCCCCGCATTGGTTACCAGTTTATTTATCCTGGTATCGGTTATGGGGGATCCTGTTTCCCCAAGGATGTTCAGGCGCTAGAGCGCACCGGCCGTCAGCACGGCATGCAGATGAGTGTTCTGCAAGCCGTCGAATCGGTCAACAACCGTCAGAAACAGCGACTGGTGGAATTGATCAGCCAGCATTATCAGGAAGGTCTGAAAGGCAAAATCTTTGCCATGTGGGGGTTGTCCTTCAAGCCCAAAACCGATGATATGCGTGAGGCGCCCAGCCGGGTCATCATGGAAGCACTGTGGCAGGCGGGCGCCATCGTTCAGGCTTATGACCCTGAAGCCATGCAGGAGGTTGAGCGTCTCTACGGCCAGCGCAGTGATCTGCGTCTGGTAGGAACACGTGATGCCGCTCTGGTGGGTGCCGATGCGCTGATCGTGTGTACTGAATGGCAGCACTTCCGTGCAGCCAGTTTTGACTGGCTGGCAGAAACATTGACAGACAAAGTCATATTCGACGGGCGAAATCTCTATGACCCGGAAACCGTAACGGAAGCCGGCCTGACCTACTACGCGATAGGACGCGGGGCCTCCCTGCGCCGCTGACTATTCGCCCGTCACCTGGTGATCCAGATGGGCCACCAGGTCGGCCGGCAGATCCAGGCGGTGGGCCAGCGCCTGGAGGTAGCTGCGTTCTGCCGGATGATCGACATCCAGCACTGATCGCGATACCAGATAGACCTCCGCTGCCTGCTCGATACCCTGGACCTGGCTGGCAATCTGCGCCAGGTCAGCGGGTTGACGCAGCGCGTCAAAAACAAATCCTTTGCTCTCGGAATCCAGGGACATCTTCTCTACCTGTTCAAAGATGTGGGTCTGCTCCTGGGCATCAATATGGCCGTCGGCCTTGGCTGCCGAAATCATGGCCATCACCAGGGTCAGTGCAAAGTTGCCGCCGTTTCCGGTGCTGGCAGTCTGCTGAGGCAGAAAGCGAGCATCAACGTGCCGCATGTCCTGCTCCGTGGCTACCGGCGCGGTTGCCACCTGCTTACCTTGCTGCCAGTTCTGATAGGCCTTGAACGCCAGCGCGCCGGCGGCAGCCGTGCCACCGTAAGCCAGCATGCCGCCGCCCATTTTTCTGACTTTCTTGTTGCCCACCAGTAGCCCGAGCACGCCACCGGCGACAGCGCCTTTGACAAAACCACCACCGGTACCAGGTGCTTTGCCGGCACCCTGCCCGGCGCCGGCATTACCGCCCATAAACTGTTCCAGGAATTTGTTAGCGTCTATCATGGTGACCTCACGGGAAGTGGCTTAAGCCTTGGATTGTATCCAAACAACAGTCGGCCACCAAGCTTTACTCGTGCTTCCCCGTTGCACCGTCAAAGTTTGCGCACGCGGAACGAACGGCCCTTCAGTTTGCCTTCACTGAGCTTGTTTTGCGCCAATCTCGCAATGTCATGACGTACAGCGACATAGGTACTGTTGTCGGTGACGGTGATCTTGCCAATCTGTTCAAAGGTGATTTCGTTACCATTGGTCAGCGCCCCTACAACATCGCCAGGTCGCAGTTTCTGCTTTTTGCCACCGTCAATCTGCAGGGTACGCATGCTCGGGTACGGTGTCTTTATATCCAGCAAGGAAAGATCGGGTAATGGATGCGGATGTCTGACCGGATCGCCCGGCGCTGCCAGCCTGGAAATTTTGTGGGCATCAGACTCGGCAAACAGTGTACAGGCCAGACCGCGGCTACCCGCCCTGCCGGTCCGCCCGATGCGGTGTATGTGCGTATCGGTGTCCCGGGCCGGATGATAGTTGACCACCAGGTCCAGGGCGTCGATATCGAGGCCCCGGGCAGCCACGTCTGTGGCGACCAGCACGGAAACGCTGTTGTTGCTGAACAGAATCAGCGTCCGGTCCCGGTCGCGCTGTTCCATGTCACCATGCAGGGCCAGAGCGCTAAAGTTGTTGTTCTGAAGCTGCTTGCAGACATCGTCGACATCACGTTTGGTGGAGCAGAAGACAAGTGCCGACTCGGGCCGGATCTGCTGCAACAACAACCGCAGGGCCGTCAGCCGGTCCATGTCGGCGCTCACTTTATGGAAATGCTGCTCGATACTCGAAATATCCTCATCCGCTTTCACCTCAACCATCACCGGGTCGCGCATCATGCCCTTGGCGATGCGTTGTATGTCTTCGGCGAATGTGGCGCTGAACAACAGGGTCTGACGGGCGGCAGGAATACGCGCCACGATAGCTTCAAGAGAGTCCTGAAAACCCATTTCCAGCATGCGGTCAGCTTCATCGAGTATCAGCGTGTCTACATCTTCCAGCTTCAGTGTGCCCTTGCGCAAATGATCTTCGATGCGGCCCGGTGTGCCAACCACGATATGTGCACCATGCTCCAGGGAGCCGATCTGTGGGCCGATTGGCGCGCCACCGCATAAGGTAAGCACTTTGACATTGTGCAGGCCGCGGCCAAGCTTGCGTATTTCCCCTGCCACCTGGTCGGCCAGCTCGCGAGTCGGGCACAGTACCAGGGTCTGGATACGGAAGCGTTTGACATCCAGCTTCTGCAACAGACCAAGTCCGAACGCAGCGGTCTTGCCAGAGCCGGTTTTACCTTGCCCGATGACATCACGTCCGGCCAGAACTGCCGGCAGACTCAGGGTTTGTATTGGCGTCATTTGCTCGTAGCCGAGCGATGCCAGATTGGCGAACAGTTCAGGTTTGAGCTGCAGCGATGCAAAATCGGTAGTCGATATCTTATTCAACTGCGCGCTCGATCGCGGAAATCCACGCTGGCCGATTCTGGTTGCGGCCGAGATAGGCCTCAAGTGTCGGATACTGCGCCGAGACGCCGAGACGCTTGGCCATCGATATCATGTAGCTGATGCCGATATCGGCGGCACTAAACGTGTCACCCAGTATGAATTCATTGTCCCCCAGTTGGGTGGCAATGTGGTTCATGTGCAGGGCAATCTCCTTGTCGCTGAACCCTTGTAAAAACTCGTGTGGCTGGCCGCTGCGCATCAGCAACATACGGATCAGCAAAGGTGTGAAAACCGACCCCTCGGGATAGTGCAGCCAGCGGGTGAACGTCCCCCACTGTTTGAGGTCCGAGCGCGGCGGGGAAAACCGGTTGTCCAGATCAAATTTTTCCAGCAAATAGGAAGTAATGGCCCCTGACTCGGAGACAATCAGGCCGTCATCTTCGATAACCGGTGACTTGCCCAGTGGATGAATCTGCTTCAGATCATCCAGGGCGCGCATGGTCTTTGGATCGCGATGGTAGACTTTCAGTTCATAGTCAACGCCCAGTTCTTCCAGCAGCCAGACTGTAAAGATCGAACGCCCGATGCGTAAATGGTGCAGAGTAATCATAAGGTTCTCCTTCAGACGTTAAAAAAATCGCGGTACCAGCGGACAAAATTGTCAATGCCCTGCTGGACAGGCGTCGCCGGTTTATAGTCCATGTCCTCGACCAGGTCATCAACATCGGCAAAAGTGGCGGGAACATCACCGGCTTGCAAGGGCAGCATGGTTTTATTAATGGGTTTGCCTATTGCTTTTTCGATGGCGTCAATAAAATCCATCAGCTTTACCGGGTTGTTGTTGCCGATATTGTAAACCCTGTACGGCGCTGAGGAAGACCCCGGATCAGGTTGTGCCGGATTCCAGTCAGCATTGACGCGCGCCGGATTGTCAATAACACGCACCAGGCCTTCGACAATGTCATCAATATAGGTGAAATCACGCAGCATGTTGCCATTGTTGAACACCTCGATCGGCTCTCCTGCCAGCGCCGCTTTGGTGAACAGAAACAGGGCCATGTCCGGGCGTCCCCATGGGCCATACACAGTGAAAAACCGCAGGCCGGTGGTGCGGATGCCGAACAGATGGGCATAGGTATGGGCCATCAGTTCATTGGATTTTTTACTGGCAGCATAAAGACTGATCGGATGGTCGACATTGTCGTGAGTGGAGAATGGCAGGCTTTCGTTGAGACCGTACACGGAAGAGCTGGATGCGTAGCAAAGATTGCTGACCCCGTGATGACGACAGGCCTCGAGAATATTGAGAAACCCTACGATGTTGGCGTCGACATAGGCACGCGGGTTTTCCAGGGAGTAGCGCACGCCAGCCTGTGCTGCCAGATTGCACACTGCATCAAAGCGTTCTGCCTTGAACAGTGCTTCAATCGCGCCGGCATCTTCAAGTTGCATACGAACAAACCGATAGCCGGACATTGTTTCCGATTGCAACAAGGTATTGAACGGGATGTCGGCTGACGTGATACCGGCCTTTGCAAGGCGACCATACTTGACCTTTGGGTCATAATAATCATTAATGCTGTCCAGACCGACCACTTCATTGCCCCGGGCAAGTAACCGCAGTGCCAGATGCGAGCCGATAAATCCGGCCGTCCCTGTTATCAGAATTTTCATGGAAGTCCTCGGAAAATCAGTGCGCCGACCAGAATGCCGAGCGTGTCAGCGAGCATGTCCCCAAGGCTCATGCTGCGACCGGGAACAAGATATTGTACGATTTCGGTAAAACCGGCAAACACAAGCAATAACAGTATAATAGACCATGTTTTTAAGGTGGTGTGCCATGCCTTGAGCGCCAGTATCGCACACATGGCAAACAGCATCAGGTGGATGATCTTGTCCACGGCCAGGTTACTGTCGCCTGCGTTGGTGGCTGGCCAGGGCCACCAGCTGTTTTGCCAGTGGCGCACTGCCTCCAGTGCAGGCTCGGCGAGCGACAGTATCGTGGCGACGACCGGCCCCGGCATCAGCAGCGCCACGGCCGTAATTGCCAGAGCCAGCCAGGCCATGATTTGTTCGCGCGCTGCGTCTGGCCGTCCCCCAAGCTGTTTCAGCCCCACCTGTTCCGTCCATTATGCCTGCTGGCTACCGCGATCCGGGGGCAGCCATTTCCCGGGTGCCATGATACACCAGGTCGCTCACACAATGATGTCAGTTTGCGGGATTCGTGCGGCTGCCCAGCTTTGATGTGCGTCGGCCTTGATTCCGTCGAGCAGAGACTGTTCTACCGCTTCCGTATTGCCCGGTTCCAGCGGATCGTAATGGAAAATGTACAGCCGCGAAGCAAACTGTTCGAATGGCAAAGATGCCTCACCAAAGCGTTCTCCCCTGCCTGCGGTACTGACCACGACCCCATGTCCCCAGTCCTGGCCGCTGTCATTGTTCGGGTTATAAAAATACACCCGCATCACCTGCTCCGGATCCAACCCCACACGTTGTATGGTGATGGCATGCCAGCCGATAAAGCGGCCGGCTGTATCAGTCACCGCGATACCTGCCGGTTGCGGATGAATGACGGGCTGATTGTCATTAAAAAATGGATGGTATGAGGCGTAAAAATAGCGCAGGAATTCGTCAAACCTTTGCAATTGCCCGGTGGCGATGTCAACGGCAATCCGGAAGCCACGGCCGGTCCACCAGCCATGGAACTCCGGATTAATCCAGCGATGCGGATCTTCATCGCGACCGACGCAGCGGCGGCCCATTTCCGCGTAGATGCGGTCCAGGTGAGGTACCACCAGCAGCGACACCGGATCCAGATCCAGGACCAGTCCCGAAGCCAGCCCGGCCTGACTGTGTCGGGACGAGATGGGCTGGCCTTCAAAGTGCATCACAATTTCATCATCACGCGCGGCCCAAACCACCATTTGCAGCAGATAGTCCGGATCATTGTAGGCCCACATTGATAGCGCCCTGGCAGACTGGCAGGTGGGGTTGTTGCCCTGTCCCACACCCAGCGGCAGGCCCAGCATACACAGTACGCCCTCCAGGAGGCGAACGCGTGGCGGTTGCGCGTCACCGTAAGCCAGGTTCAGTCGGTCCTGCGCGACCGGGTTGAGTGCCAGTGACAGCTGACGCCACAAGGCAGGCGCGACGGGTGACTGATACAGGATGCCACGCTCCAGCATCAGCGTCAGGCCATAAAGCGCCTGCGCCGTTTCTACGTGAATCGCCTGCTCGATCAGTTCGGTCACCAGGGGCCGATAACACATCAGGCACTCACGGCCGGTGCTGGACAGTCCCATGGCATCGTGTACCAGATGGGCAAAGTCGTCACAGGCGCACAGATGTCTGAGCAGCATCACATGATAGGCGGAGACCAGTCCGGTATCGTGCATGGCTCTGGCCATGCCAGTGGCCTCTGACTGCAGGGCGCCCTGGTCCATGCGCTTAAGGCGCTCCAGGTAAGTATCCAGGCCCGGATCTTCGCGACTGGCTTCGGTCGGACCGAACAGAGCGCTGACCAGCCGGTCGGCCCCCTGCCCGCTGCTGCGAAATTCTATATCGGGATTCACCTGACAGACGGCTATCTGGGTAATCATCTGCTTGACCGTATCCACCTGAATCGGTCTTTGTTTCAGCACCCGCCAGATCTCCTCGATAAGGCTGTCAATGATATGTTCATAACCAATACGTTCGGCCAGGTGGCGTAGCAGGTAGTCGGGAATAACAGCGGCCCGTCCCTGCGCGGTGCGCTGTGACTCACTGACTCCCTGAAACATCAGTTCCAGATTCAGGGCGAGTACCTGCGTCAGAAAGTGATGTGCCTGTACCGATGATATCGACGCACGCACATAATCGCTGCGTGCGATGGCCAGCAATCTCAGTTCACTCAGCGCTTCCAGCACCAGCACGTCAGGATCACGGGTCTGAAATGCGTGGCGGGTCAGTGACGCGACGAGTATTTCCGGAGTCTCCCAGTCAGTGCCCAGGAACACACCGCTGGCGTCGATTTTCTGGGCACGTTGCTCCAGTGCCTCGCAACCTCCGGGCTGCATAAGAATACGCCGCGCAGTATCGAGCACGCGGCGTATCTTCAGGGTTTTGCTCAGTGCCGGCGTATCCGCCAGCACCTGCAACGATTCATCCATGCGCGGCAGCAAACCTGCCAGTTGCGTGTCAGACATAAAAATCCAGTTCTTCCTGTTTTTTCAGCAGATCGCGCATCTTGTACGGATCATCACCGGTGAAATAGATCAGCCCCCAGTGGGTCCCGAACGCTGTACGCTTGGTGACCGTCTCTTCCAGCGGCTGGGTCAGCTCGTGCGACTCGAAATATGGGTGATCCTCGGTCTCCTCGGGCAGCTCCATGCGGCTGACCACCCGACGGCGAGGATAGACACCAAAGCAGCCGGCATGACATTTGGCATCGTCAATTTCGCGGGGGAAAAATGCGGTTATTTCTTCTTCCGTGGTCTTGGGGTCAAAAGACACGATCAAGGCCTGGTAGGCGTTAAAACCGTAGACCCGTTCCAGCAGTTCAAACACCTTGAAGCCCGGGGGCCGGTAAGCGACCTCGCCAAAGTACATCTCGTTATCACTGGTGACAAAGTATTCCGGATGTACAAAACCGAACTGGATATCAAAGGTCTTGATCAGTTTTTCGACCTGCTGGACGATTTGCGGGCGGTATTTTTCCAGATCCGGCGTTGCCGGCACAAATACCGAGTAGCCCAGCGTGACATATTCGGAAATGTTCAGAAACCTGATTTTGCCATCGTGAATCCAGGCCTCGACGGCGAACTCCCAGCCGTCCAGATGGCTTTCCATCAATATCGGAAATTCTTCATCCGGGATCGCGTAAACATCGTCCGGAGTACGTACCACGCGGTGGCCCAGACAACCGGCCTTGTCGAATGCCTTCAGGTGAATCGGGTCGTTGGGGTCGCCGTCCAGTTTCAGCAAAGTCTGGTTGACCCGCTTCAGGAAGCGTACGACATCATCCTTTTCGTGGGCCTCCTCGAAGATACCGACACGGATACCGCCTAGCTGGGCACGTCGCTTCATCAGGGATTTGTCGCGGAACAGGATGGATTGCCCGAACAGGCGGGGATTATCCATCAGCACGGCGTTAATGGCGCCCGCCCATTCGACAGTTTCTTCAAACAGGGGAATGGCCACATCAACGCCCTTCTCCTGCAGCAATTGCGCTATCTCCATGGAGCGATCATTGAGACGCTCGAAGTTCCACGGAATATAGGGGATGCCGTGTTTGTCACAGTACTCCTGAGCCCAGTCAGGCGCGACCACGACATAGCGCCGGTCAAAGCCCTCTGCCGCTTCCACGGCTGCCAGACTCCAACCCAATAATGCTACGTAACCTTTACTTGTATCTTTTTTCATTTGTTGCTCCTGTCAGGAAATGCCTATACTGGAGTTGATACATGCTAGCATTTCTGGCCCGCAACTTCACGGCGGGGTCCGACACAGCCAAACGCGGTGCCGGTTTGCTCTGGCACTGCATAGCTCTTACAATACGCGCTCTGCCTGTTCCATCTTAGAGAGACCGTCATGCCTGTCAGCCTGAAATCCCCCGACGAGATAGAGAAAATGCGCATTGCAGGTCGTCTGGCCGCGGATGTGCTGGAGATGATCGGACCGCACGTCAAACCCGGTATCAGTACCGGCGAACTGGATCGCATCTGCCACGATTACATCGTAAATGTGCAACAGGCCATTCCGGCGCCGCTGAACTACAACGGCTTCCCGAAATCGATTTGCACCTCCCTGAACCAGGTGGTCTGTCACGGCATACCCAGCGACGCCAAGATTCTGAAAAACGGCGATATTCTGAATATCGACATCACCGTCATCAAAGATGGTTTTCACGGAGACACCAGCAAGATGTTTTTTGTCGGTGATGTCGCACCGCACGCGAAGCGTCTGGTCAAAGTCACCCAGGAATGTCTGTACAAGGCCATTGAAATCGTTCGCCCCGGCGCTCAACTGGGTGACATCGGGCACATCATCCAGACTCACGCCGAAGCCAACAATTACTCCGTCGTACGCGAATACTGTGGCCATGGTATCGGCCGAGTGTTTCATGAAGACCCTCAGGTCCTGCATTACGGCAAGCCCGGTACCGGCCTGAAGCTGGAAGAAGGCATGACGTTCACCATTGAGCCCATGATTAACCTTGGGGAACGTCACACCAAATTGTCCAAGGCCGATGGCTGGACCGTTACTACCCGCGATCGGCGCCTGTCAGCGCAGTGGGAACATACCCTGGCGGTTACTTCTGCTGGCGTCGAGGTGTTGACCCGACGCCCTGATGAATCATTCTGAGCCAGGCGGCGACAGCGAGACATCAACCAGTTCCCCGAGGTAGTAAACGATGAGTGAAATCAGACCGGTCGATGTCGACACCCTGGCAGATGCACAATTGTTCGATCCGGAGGCGTTTGCGCAACGGCTGCAAACCGGCGAGTCTGCGGTTCAGGTCTTCAAGGATGCGCTTGCCCATGCGCAGCAGGAGCTGGATACGCGTTACCGTGCCGGGGCCGATATCAGGACGCTGGTGCTTGGTCGCGCCTGGTTCATGGACCAGATACTGCAGCGTGCCTGGACACAGTTTGACTGGGTCAATGCCGATCATCTGAGTTTGCTGGCGGTAGGCGGTTATGGTCGCGGTGAACTGCATCCGCATTCGGATATTGATCTATTGTTTCTGATGCGTGATGACCAGGCTGCTGCCAATCGCGATGCGCTCAGTGGCTTTTTTGCCTTCCTTTGGGATATTAATCTGGAGATCGGCCAGAGCGTGCGCACCATCGCCCAGTGTCGCGATGAGGCGGTCAAGGACATTACCGTGACCACCAGTCTGATGGAGTCACGCACCATTGTGGGGCCACCTCATGACCCGGACTGTCTGCGCGAGGAGATGATTCAGGTCACCCAGGCCGATGATGTGTGGCCGGCACGCGAATTTTTCACGGCCAAACGTGACGAACAGATTGCCCGGCACAACAAATATTATGATATCGACTACGCTCTGGAACCCAACGTTAAGACATCCCCCGGTGGACTTCGTGACATTCAGACCATAGGCTGGATTGCCAAGCGTCACTACGACGCCAATAACCTGGCTGACCTGGTCAAACTGGGGTTCCTGCTGCCCTCAGAATACGAGCAGTTGATCAAGGGTGAGAAGCTGCTGTGGAAGTTGCGGTATGGCCTGCATTTGCTCGCGGGGCGCAAGGAAGATCGGCTGCTGTTTGACAAACAGCGAGAACTCGCCGCCATGTTTGGTTATCGCGATGACGACAAGAGCCTGGCTGTAGAAAAGCTGATGCAGGAATATTACCGGGTGGTCGCGACTCTGCGCGAGCTCAACGATATGTTGCTGCAGCTGTTTGACGAAGCCATTCTGCGCGCCGGTGAAAAAGTTGAAGTTACCGAGATCAATAACCGGTTCCAGGTTCGTAACCGATATATTGAAGTGCGCACTGGTGACGTGTTCAAGCGCTTCCCGTTTGCGTTAATGGAAATTTTTGTACTGATGGCTCAAAACCCTGAAATCAAGGGTGTACGTGCCTCCACCATTCGCCAGATTCGGGAAAACCGATCGCTGATCGATGATCAGTTCCGGCATGATATTCGTAACACCTCGCTGTTTATGGAGTTGCTGCGCTCACCGCATGACCTGACCTCGCAGTTGCGTCGTATGGCCCGCTACGGTGTGCTGGGACGGTATCTGCCCGAATTCGGTGCCATCACCGGAAAAATGCAACATGATCTGTTCCACATATACACGGTCGACGCGCACACACTGCAGGTAGTGGAAAATATGCGACGCTTCCGGTTGCCGGAGGCAGAGGAAAATTTTCCGATTGCAGCGCATATCGTCGACAAATTGCCAAAAATCGAACTGTTGTATATTGCCGGCCTGTATCACGATATTGCCAAAGGCCGGGGTGGCGATCACTCGACACTGGGTATGGAGGATGCAAGGCTGTTCTGCCAGCGTCACCATCTGAGCGCCTGGGATGCCAAACTGGTATCGTGGCTTATTGGCAAACATCTGCTGATGTCGATGACCGCACAGCGCAAGGATATATCGGACCCGGAAGTTATCCACGACTTTGCCCTGGAAGTCGGTGACAAACTCCACCTGGACTATCTTTACGCCCTGACCGTCGCCGATATCAATGCCACCAATCCGACCTTGTGGAACGCCTGGCGAGCGTCGCTGCTGCGACAGCTGTACCTGAACACCAAAAAGGCCTTGCGGCGGGGCCTGGAAAACCCCATCGACCGTGCCGACAGGATCAAGGACAAACAGGAAAGTGCGTTGGAGAAACTCCACGCCAAGGGCATTGCAGATGCAGATGTGCTGGCGATATGGGAGAACACGGACGACGAGTACTTTGTACGCGAGTCGGCGGCCAATATCGTCTGGCATACCGAGTCCATAGCTCGTCACAAGGCATCAAAATCGGCAGATGAAACGCTGGTACTGGTACAGGACACCACTGACACACTGGCAGAAGGCGCCACCCATATTTTCATTTATACGGTGAACCGGAACCACCTGTTTGCCAGCAGTGCTGCGGCCATGGAGCAACTGGGCCTCAACATTCAGGACGCGCGTATCTTTACTTCCAGTAAAAACTATTGCATGAACACCTATTCGGTGCTGCAAAGTGACGGCACTTCAATCGGCGACAATCCGCGCCGTATTGATGAAATCAAGAAAGTGCTTCGGCAATACCTGGCCGAGCCATCTGCACACCTGCGCGTTTCCAAAAAACGGGCGTCACGCAAACTCCAGCATTTCGGACAACAGGTGGAAATGGACATTATCAACAAAGAGGGACAGCCCTGGTCGACACTGGAACTCAATTGTATCGACAAGCCGGGGATTCTGGCGGCGATCGGCAAGGTGTTTGCGGAACAGGACATACAGTTGCTCAATGCTCGCATTGCCACACTGGGCGAGCGCGTAGAGGATCTGTTCTTTATCGCTGATGCTCACGACCAGGCCATCACTGACCCGGAACAGATAGAGCGTTTGCAAAAAGCGCTGTCACAGGAATTGGCGGCCTGATGCAATGATTACACTTTATGGTATCAGCAATTGCGACAGCATGCGTAAATCCGGAAAATGGCTGGATTCACAGAACATTGAATGGTCTTTGCATGATTACCGCAAACACGGAATTGATCATGCTCTGGCCGCCGAGTTGCTGGCCGTTTTCGGCAGTGAACGGCTGATCAACAAACGGGGAACCACCTGGCGACAGCTGCCTGCCGACCAGCAGGCCCGTATCGCCGATCCTGCAGCAACGGTAGCCTTGATACAGGCCTACCCTGCGCTTATCAAGCGTCCGGTTGTCAGCAGTGGCACAAAGGGCTGGGCGCTGGGTTATGAAGAACTGACAAACTTGTCGGGTTAGCACTGGGCCAACCGGACTATATGTATCAGAATATTCCATGGAGACATTGTCACTTATGAGCACACCGCAATTGCACAGTTTCGGGCTGGGTATCGCAACCACCGATGCCCGACAGGAAGTCATCGAAGTTTACTACCCGCAACCGATACTGAATCCTGCCCCGGACTTTATCTCTGATCTGGCTCATCAGTGTGGCTACACTGGCGGCAATCAGATTGTCACGCTAACACCTGCACAACTGCAGGCTTTGCAAAGCGCTCCCGCCATCAAGACCGATCCCACAGTGGCCGCCATTGTTGAAACCCTGGCGGCCAGTAGCCAGACTGTTGTCGCTACCTTTATCGCCGACGATATCGCTCCGGCCAGCGTGGCAGAAGTATACTTGAAGCTGCAGCTCCTTTCGCATCGCCTGGCCAGGCCTCATGCCTTGAATCTGCAGGGTGCATTCGGCATATTGCGCAATATCGCCTGGACCAATCAGGGGGCGATAGCACTGGAGGATTTGCCCGCCCGGCAACTGCTGGCCCGTGCGCAGGGTCAGCTGCTTGACGTCATGTCCGTCGATAAATTCCCCAAAATGACCAACTATGTTGTACCGGCCGGTGTGCGTATCGCAGATACAGCCCGTGTCAGGCTGGGGGCCTATGTTGGTGAGGGCACCACCGTCATGCATGAAGGGTTCATCAATTTTAATGCCGGCACCGAAGGCACCGCTATGATTGAAGGTCGCATCTCCGCAGGTGTCATGGTCGGCGAAGGCAGCGATCTGGGCGGCGGTTGCTCTACCATGGGCACCCTGTCCGGAGGCGGCACCGCGATCATTTCAGTCGGTCGTGACTGTCTCATTGGTGCCAACGCCGGTATCGGTATCGCGCTCGGCGATCGCTGCATTGTAGAGGCGGGCCTGTATGTGACAGGCGGCACCAAAGTCAGTCTGCTGGACAACGAAAACAATCTGGTGGAACTAGTCAAGGCAAAATCACTGTCGGGTAAGAACGACCTGTTGTTCCGACGCAATTCGCAAACCGGGGCAGTTGAATGTAAAAGCAACAAAACCCGCATCGCACTTAATGCCGAATTGCATTCGAACAACTGAACCGTGCCCATCTACAAGAGCCAGAACACATGAGCCAGAATTTTGACGAACAGCAACTGTCACCCACCGCCAGGCTTGCCGTGCAGTTGTTGCGGATACCATCGGTCACCCCTGATGACAAAGGCTGCAACCAGCTACTGATCGATCGGCTCGAGGCATTGGGTTTCAGGTGCGAGGTGATGCGTTTCGGCGAGGTCAATAATTTCTGGGCGCGCCTGGGCGATTCAGGCCCGGTGCTGTGTTTCGCCGGCCACACAGATGTTGTACCCACTGGCCCGGAGGAAAACTGGCAATCCCCCCCCTTCACACCTACGCTGCGCGATGGCCTGTTGTATGCCCGTGGTGCTGCGGATATGAAAGGCAGTCTCGCGGCGATGGTGACAGCGTGTGAAAACTTTGTTGCCTCCTGCAAGTCGGAACAGCGTCAGCCGGAGGGGTCGATTGCCTTTCTAATCACCGGTGACGAGGAAGGCGCGGCCACCAACGGCACCCGCAAGGTCATTGATGCGCTGGAAGCCCGCAACGAAAAGATCAACTGGTGTATCGTCGGTGAGCCGAGCAGCACCGAAACCCTGGGCGATGTGGTCAAAATAGGTCGCCGCGGTTCACTTCACGGGCTGTTGACGGTACGTGGTGTGCAGGGGCACGTGGCATACCCGCATCTGGCCAGGAATCCCATCCATCAGGCGATGCTGCCTTTGGATGCGCTGGCACGCGAAATCTGGGACGAGGGTAATGAAGCATTCCCACCTACCACGTTTCAGATTTCCAATATCAGGTCCGGCACCGGCGCAGACAATGTTATTCCTGGCGAGCTGACCGCCGCATTCAATTTCCGGTTTTCAACCGAACTTGGTGAGACCGACATTCGTAAGCGAACGGAAGCGATCCTGGACGGGCATGGGATCGATTATGACCTGGAATGGAAGCTGTCTGGACTCCCCTTTCTGACTCGCAGCGAACGTCTGATTCAGGCGGTCAGGGACAGTGTGCATGCCGTCAACGGTGTCAGCACACACGTATCCACTGCCGGTGGCACCTCCGACGGCCGGTTTATCGCGCCAACCGGCGCGGAGGTTGTCGAGCTCGGTCCGTGCAACGCCACTATCCACAAGGTCGATGAACATGTGCGGATAACAGACCTGGATGACCTGTCGCTAATGTACGAGGGGATTATCCGACGCCTGCTAGGCAGTTGATTGGTCAGGATGGCCGACATAGATATCGAAGCGACTGGTTTTTCCCGTCAGACTGGCAGCTGGCTGCAGTTCCTCCAAGGGTCTGGCAAGTCTGGGCCGTTTGACGACAACTTTGGCTGCCAGTGATAACGCAAGCGGTAACAGGCCGTCACCTGCACCCTGATCGCCGTGCAGATACTGCAACAAGAACCTGTTTTTCTTCACTCGTGCCGCCTTTTCCCGGGCTGGAAACATAGGGTCGAGGTAGATTACCGAGGCTCGCGGCAGGGTTGGCAACACGGCGAGACTGTCGCCGGGTGCAAGCAAGTGCAGGCGCGGCAGTATTTTTTGCAGGAAGCGTTGATGTTGCGGTGCGGAAGCCGCAATACGCGCGCGTTGCAGGCCATCCTCAAGCAATGCATGAATGACCGGAGACTGTTCGAGCATTGTGACTTCCCAGCCCGCCGCCGCCAGTATGAAAGCATCCTGTCCCAGGCCGGCCGTTGCATCTATCAGGCGTGGCGCAGATTCCGTAAGCAGAGTTTTCGGCACGCAGCCACCCACTGCCTTGACCACGGCTTCGCGTGACAGCGCCTGGGCAAGGCGGAAGGTCAGCCTGCTGTCACAGAAATCAACGCTGACAGAGCCGGCATCCCGAGCCATCGGCTGACTCAGCGTCAGCCTGTTATGTTGGTATGACAGCAACAGGCCTTGGTGTTGCCCGATTGACCTGATCAAAGGCAGGTTCAGCCGTTGCGCAAGTGCCTCACTGGCGGCGTTTCCGGGCTCGTACTGGATGGCAAGAGTGGTCATCAGGATTTCCGGTAGGACATGTCTTCCTTGAGATAGACCGGTAATGCCTGCTCTGCTGTGTCAATTTGACCGGCAGCCAGCGCATACTTGCCAAGGTCACACAACGTGATCGCATTACCGGCGACGTCGGTAAATCGGACCGGGGCTGCTACTTCCTGAGTAGTATTCCGCAGGGCGGGTTGCAACCAGCCGCTGCCTGCACAAAAAATTCGCCGGGATGCATTGTTGCCGGAAGCCAGGCTGTCCAGAATCGACGCTGCATCACCGATCTGATCGGGAACCAGGACAGAGGGCAAGGAAATACCATCATCGAGGTAGACGGCAAAGTAGTATTCATCTTCACGAGCGTGCATACAGGTATAAAAGACACATTCAGTGCCAGGGTTGTGGCTGCTGGCTAAAAAAGCGGCGCGTGCCAGCATCATCAGCGAAGAAATGCGGATAACGGGAATGTCGGCACCGAAGGACAAGCCTTGAGCAACAGCGCTTCCAATTCTCAAACCGGTAAAGGAGCCTGGGCCACTGACCATGACAATTGCGTCAATGTCCGCGAGCGTCACATTGGTATCGTCGAGAAGTGATTGTATTATCGGCAAGACATCGGCTGCGTGTTTACGAACACCCGGACTGGCCCGGTGACGGAGCGTATCTCCCCGGCTAATGGCAACGGAGCAAATATCAGCTGCGGTATCGATAGCCAATAACGTTGTCATCATCTGAGTAACCGCGAGGGAATCTTAAATCGACCATCTGCAAAGGAAAACCGTGCCGGTCAGCTGACCGGCACGGTTTCTTTTTGGGGTCAGGCTAGTGCAGGTGCCGGCGCGCTGGTTGCGGCTTTCTTGCGCTTGGCTGGAGCCTTTTTGGCGGCTGCCTTTTTAGCTGGTGCTTTTTTGGCAACGGCTTTTTTAGGCGCTGCTTTTTTTGCTGCAGCTTGCTTAACTTTTGCTAAGTCAAGGGATGCACCAAGGATGTCGCCAAGGCTTGCCCCACTGTCAGAAGATCCAAATTCTTTCATGGCTGCGCGTTCTTCAGAAAGCTCACCTGCTTTAATTGACAACATAATTTTGCGTGTTTTACGATCAATTGAAAGTACTTGTGCATCAACTTTTTCACCAGCGGCAAAACGATCAGGACGTTGTTCAGAACGATCTCTGGACAATTCTGGCTTGCGGATAAATCCTTTCAAGTCATCATTGATAGAAACTTCGATTCCATTGTCCAAAACTTGGGTAATTACACATGTTGCGATGCTGCCTGGTTTCAAGTCACCAATGGCGCCATCGAATGGATCATTACTTAGTTGTTTGATACCAAGGGCAATACGTTCATTTTCAGAATCAATTTCAAGGATTTTTGCTTTAACAACATCGCCCTTGCTGATTGATTTCAAGGCTTCGTCGCCACTTTTTTCCCAAGAAAGGTCTGAAATGTGAACCATGCCATCAACGTTATCCAACATGCTGACGAAGACACCAAATTCTGTGATGCTTTTGACTTCGCCTTCAACAATGTCGCCAACTTTGAATTTATCGTTAAGAACATCCCAAGGGTTTTCAGTTGTTTGACGTAGGCTTAAGCTGATGCGGCGTTTATCCATATCAACATCAAGAACTTTAACTTCGATTTTTTCACTAACAGAAACAATTTTGTTTGGGTGAAGGTTTTTCTTCATCCAACTTAGTTCTGATACTGTCTCTTATACACATCTCCGAGCCCACGAGACAGGCAGAAATCTC